>Ga0180301_10000033_pt1 | contig 87776 bp, 96 predicted proteins | sample GuaBasSediGuay16_FD_121797 | JGI IMG/M metagenome (GOLD analysis project Ga0180301, IMG submission 121797) | Subseafloor sediment microbial communities from Guaymas Basin, Gulf of California, Mexico - Guay16, Core 4569-2, 12-15 cm | ecosystem: Environmental > Aquatic > Marine > Hydrothermal...
ATAAAATTCAACTGAAATTTATATACTACAAAAATAACAAAAACATACTAAAATAAATTATTTTTCATCTTTTTTTTCTTTTTTCACTTTTGATAATTGTTCTATTCTTGATTTTAGTGCTGTCTGAATTAGAATCCTATTTTTCTCGCGTAGTTCATCAATTAATTGGTCTCTTCGCTTCAATTCTTCGGCATACCATCTTTTCAGTTTCTCCAACTCTGAGACAGGAACTGTTTTTTTTGTTTTTTTCTTGAGCATATTATAAGAATATTTTGATTATTTTTAAAGATTTAGCTTTATTATTTTTTAAAAAATCTATATCGTCATTATTCAATAAGATTTCTATATTCTCTAAACATTAATATTTAGTGTATGATTTCAGTTAATATTTAGTGTAAGGTATTCAGTGTGAGCGATGTTAATGCAATTCAAGTGCAATTCAAGCTTGCTATGGATGTAATGGTGTAATTGTTTTTGCTTATGTTTTTACATTAATTAGAATATAGCCTTAATTAGAATATTTTTTTATATTTTTTTAAATATTTTTTCATCATTGTTATTTGTCATCTTTCTCTATCATTTATCTTTCTTTATATCTTTCTCTTATTGGATCTTCTACTAGGTCTTGTCTTTTCGCTACCTTTGCCTTTTTTTCTTAAACCACGGCTTTTTCTGCCAGCACTTGTCAATCCGCGGTAGGCTCTGCCTTTATGCTGCTTTTCGCATATCCATTTTAGATTCTTGTCAGCTTTGACTGTTGGGTGTGATGTGTCAACAAGAATAACCTCATACCAAATATATATACCATCTTTAGCAACATAATAGGAGTTCAAAACCTCACAATTTGGAAATAGTCTATTAGCGCGCTCTTCAGCAATCTGTTGATAGTTTTTGTGTAGCACCTTCAAACGTCTGCGATGCTTTGGCCTTCTACCGCTTTTTATCGTAGGCCTCATTCTGCCTCCTCTTTTTAGGCGTTGTCTAACAACTATTATACCTTGCTTAGCTTTATAACCAATTGCTCTTGCCTTATCAATTCTGGTTGGTTTAGAAATCCTGATTGTGGCAGGTTCCTTGCGCCACTTTATTAGTCTATCTCTCCAGACCTCACCGAGCTTATCCTTTGGTTGCTTCCAGAGTATCCTGACATATTTATACATACCCACTTAGATCACACCCGAGATTCAGGGAGCAGTATGCTTACCATCTCCAATTTTCCTGTTACTGACATAGGTCAATAACATATGTGAAATGCATACTTGCTACACCTACATTTCTCTAGACGATGAAAATAGATGCTATTTATAAAGGTTTTTGTTTTTTTTGATTTTTTTAACAGGGTTCTAATATCCTGAATTAGGAAAACACCTAAAATAATATTTTAAACATTTTTCTATGTTCTATGCTTTGATTTTATATGCTCTGTTTTATGCATCATTTTTTCATCGTTATTATTTGGTTAAACAAGTTTAAACTGCTTTTTTCTGTCCAAAGATGACCTTAAGCATAAGCATCTAATATAGCACTTAACTATTAGTACTTAAGTATTAGCACTTGAGTTGAGCATAAGTTGAGCACCTTATTTATTTTCAATTATTTTTTAGTTTTCTATCATTTATCTTTCTATAATAAAAATAGAATTCTTGATCACACATTTCAAAAAGATACCCTAAAAGATCAAGCTATTCTTCTTCTAATCTGGCATCTTCTTGCTCCTGCTCATCTTCCTTGAACTCTAACTCATCCAGACCATTCATCAACAAAATGAATATCTACAAACTTAAATAATTTACTCATTTATGGTGTAACTAATCGGTAGAGAATCTTCTTTGTTAGAAATGTTATCTAACAATTATTCAGCTGCATTTAATTAAATTTAACCAAAGCTATATATACAACTTATGCTTCATTTCTATAATGGTTAAAGAAGATATCTACAAATCAATAAAAGATATGTCTGAGCACATAAGAAAGGCTTTGAGATTAACAGAGAACTTTAAAGTTGAGGGTAAATTCAATCATATCTTTATTTGCGGAATGGGTGGTTCTGCTATTGTGGGTGATCTGTTGCAGAGCTATCTAGACATAAACATTCCTGTAACTGTGAACAGACGCTATACTCTTTCAAAAACACTAACACGAGATAGCTTAGTTTTCTTTATCTCATATTCCGGCAACACAGAAGAGACAATTGCTGCTTTTAAAGTAGCGATAAGAATTGGCTGCAGAATTGTTGCGATCACATCTGGAGGAATACTAAAAGATCTAGCATTAAGATCAAAGGTCCCTGTTGTGAGAATACCTCTTGATGTACAGCCTAGAGCTGCATTAGGTTATTTGTTTTTCGCTGTACTTAATATCCTAAGAAATTCTAGGTTAATCCCAAATCCAAGAGAAGAGATCTACAGCACAATAAACGCTGTTTCAAACCAAAGAATAGAAGAAAAAGCAGAACGTTTTGCAGAAAAGTTAAAGGATAAAATACCTATTATATATTCATCAGATAGGCTAAAAGGAGTTGCATTACGCTGGAAAGAACAATTTAATGAAAATGCAAAGATTCATGCATTCTGTAATATTTTCCCTGAGATAGATCATAACGAAATAGAAGGCTATGAGAATCTCAATGGAGATTATCATGTTATAATGATCAATGATCAGGATGATTATTTTAGAATTAAGAAAAGGATGGAGCTAACAAAACAGATCATACTAAAGAAGGGTGTTGGTGTGACAGAATTGGATCTAACAGGTAGATCATTCCTTGCGAGAATGATGGTCGCAATTGTAATGGGCGATTATGCTAGCTATCATCTGGCTAAGCTGATTGATACAGATCCAAATTCTGTTACTCTCATCGAAAATCTAAAGAAAAAACTTGGGGGTGTCATGTAAATGGCTGAAAAAGAAATTGGAAAAATAACACACTACTTTGGGAAGATTGGTGTTGGTGTAGTAGAACTTAGCGATGTGTTAAAGATTGGTGACAAGATACATATCAAAGGAGCCACAACAGACATTACGCAGACAGTTGATAGCATGCAGATAAACAAGAACCCTGTTGAAGAAGCAAAGGCTGGCGATGCTATTGGGATGAAAACAACTGATCAGGTGAGACCAGGAGATGTTGTGTTTAAAGTAGAAGAAGAATAAATAATTTTATTTATTGATTAGATGCCTTTTGCTTTATTTTTTACTATTTGTGTACTAATGGGTTAGATATACATTAGATATACTTACTGGACAATATTTACTTGCGATATAGCATGTTGTCTAAGATAATGCCAGATTAGTGGGCATTAAAATATTCTTTTTTGATTTATGATTTAAGCATGCCTGAAGCATGATAAGATTATAATTTAAGATAATAATTTAAGATTATAGATTGGATTTAAATTATTAAACCATATCTAGTCTCTTTCTTTATCGTCACTTTAAAGTGTTAATGCTGTTCCTACTTGGCTAGGAAAAACTATTTAAAACAAAGCAAATAATATTTATTCTAATGGCAAAAGAGGATCAAACAAAAGAAGAAACACGCGGCATCACTGTGAAGAAAGAGGAAGATTTCTCAGAATGGTTCACTCAGGTCATAAAAGAAGCAGAACTAGCAGACATTCGATATAATGTAAAAGGCTTTCTTGTTTATAGACCTTGGTGTGTTCATACCTGGAACATCATGTATGATAAACTTGCAGGAATACTTGAAAAAAAAGGTCATCAGCCATTGATAATGCCCACTGTCATTCCTGAAAGCAACTTCAAGCTTGAATCAAAACATGTAGAGGGTTTTGCACCTGCAGTTTTTTGGATAACAGAGCATGGAGCTGGTGAGAAAATTGAAGAACGCCTTGCATTAAGACCAACTAGCGAAACTGCATTCTACCAAATGTTTGCTTTATGGATAAGAAGCTATAAGGATCTGCCTCTGAAGACATATCAACGCGCCTCTGTTTTCCGTTATGAAGGCAAGGCCACTAGACCATTTTTCCGTGCTAGAGAATTCTACTGGATAGAGGCGCATGACGCATTTGCCACTGAAAAAGACGCAACCAACCAAGTAAAAGAAGATATGGAAACAACAAAAGAATTTTTGCTGGATGAGCTAGCAATACCTTTTATATTTTTTCAGCGGCCTGAGTGGGATAAATTCCCAGGAGCAGTGAATACTTATGCAGCTGATGCTTTAATGCCGTCTGGTAAGGTTATACAGCTTCCTAGTACACATATGCTTGGCCAGAATTTCTCAAAGCCGTTCAATGTAAAATATATTGACAAAGATGGCACAGAGAAGTATGCTTACATAACATGTTATGGTCCTGCAATTAGCAGGATTTATGGTGCATTGATAGCCTTTCATGGCGATGATAAAGGCCTGGTTTTGCCATTTGATCTTGCACCAATACAGATTGTGATAGTTCCTATTTTATTTGAGGACACTAAAAGAATCGTGTTAAAAAAATGCTATGAACTTGAGAAAAAACTAAGAAGGCACTACAAAGTTAAGGTTGATGGTGATGACGAAAAAAGCGCTGGTTGGAAATTCAATTATTGGGAGATGAAAGGTGTTCCCATTAGGATTGAGATAGGTCCAAACGACCTCAAGAAAAAGCAAGCTATTGTGTATAGCAGAGACACTGGCGAAAAAGAAACAATAAAAGAAAAAGATTTAATAGATCATGTTAAAGCAATTGCATCAGATTTCACCGAGCGTCTCAAAAAGAATGCAGAGCGTGTTTTCAACACCAGCATAGTTGATGCAGACTCTATTGAAGAGGTAAAGGAAAACATCGGCTCAAAAATTGTTAGGGTAAACTTTTGCTCTATTGACAAAGATGGTGAACCTTGTGCTGAAATCGTAGAAAAAGAACTTCTTGCAAGTGTTCGTGGAACTCGCTTTGGTTTAGATGAAACGCCAAAAGGCAAATGCGTATTTTGTGGAAAGCCTGCTAAAGTTGTTGCTTATATTGCAAAGAGTTATTAAGATGAACTTTATTTTCAAAAAGAATTAACTATGTTAATAGAAAAATGAATTGAATTTTGGTTTTTAAAAATATAAAAACAACAAAAAAGGTTAGTATCACAGGTATAAAATGAGAATAATGAATAAAGAGCTTATTCAAAAATCAGGCGTTTTGGAAAAGAGAAAAACTCTTGCTTCTATTGATTTAATTGTCTGTACAGAAGACGAGGTTTATGCAGTTAGTCAAAAATTAAAAATGTATTGTAGATTAATTGTTGGTTTACTGGATGTAGATCAAACATTGTTATTTCTAAAACACCTGTCTGATTACACACTTTCAGGTTCACTTGAAACTTTACGAGGAATTCCTGTGAAAACTCTAGATTCGGCAGAATTCAGGGCACTTGTGAAGAACCACACTCAGCTCATGCCTATTTGCATAAGCCATGAGAGTAAAAAATAGACATAATTCTAGATTATGGTAAAACACAAAAAACGAAACATTTATATATGAAGAAGTTAGTCACTTAATAATAGTAAATGCCAAGAGGTTAAAAATGAATATACTAAGTTTATTGAGATATCATTTATCAGGGTATATGTCTATGTTTTCTAGTAAACATACAGATGAAAATGATCCTGATATAGATGTTTTTGAGGAGGATAACAATGAAAATGACATAAATCAAGTTGATTCTGAAGATGTAATAAAAGATAGGTTGCAACAGGCTTCTGAACTTGAACAACCCGAATCACTTGAGAATATTGTTAACAGCATTGCGCAATCGTCTAAAAATCTAGTATCTAACTTTAATAATTTAAGATCAGACGGAATATTGATGGATATATATAACATAACACTAAGCTATCTAGGTAAAGATGAATTAACAGAAGAAGAAACAGAAGAATTCGTCAACATATTGGCTCAGAAAAAAGAAGATTTCTCTTCTGATAAATACTTCTCAGTTGAGTCTGCATTATCAAATGCAGTGAGGGCTATGAAGACAGGAGATAACGGAGATAACAAAATACTCGAGATGTTTGTGCCTCAGTGGGCGTATGATTATGCAGAATACGAGTTTGTAAAACGCCTTTATGATATTGCAGGAATAGTGTTCAATAAAGAAGCTATAGAAAATTTCATGGAAAAAGCTAAAAAAATAGATAAATACGGCTATAAAAACCTGAAACACTTTGAGACAGAAACTCAACAAGACGAAGAAAATCAGGACAAATCAAAGAGAATTCTAATGAATAATCGCGATAGAATAGAATATTTCATAAAGAGTCTTCGTGGTTATGGCAAAGCACTTCAAGATCTAGATGAAAAAACAGGCGAAAAACAATTTACTGATAAAAAAGTAATAGAGGATTGTATAGATCCAGACCTTATGGGTAACATTCATAGATATGGCTTGTTCTCGACACTTATAGAGCAGACAGGAGCGTATCTTAGTCAGAGTACAATTTTAAACTTTGCAGATAAGGCATTAGAAAATCTGTCTGTAAAAGATCCTTATAATGAAAAATCATTTGTTAGCAATGTTATTGAATTAAACGATGATCTGCAGAGGTGCGGCATTGATATGGATTTTGCAAAAGAGTCATATAAAAAATTTGTTGAGCAAGGTAATGAAAAGCTAAGAAATGGCCTTATCACGGAAGCTTTATCATCTTATCTTGCAGCAATTCAAACCAATGAGTTGCTGGATAGTGGTGAAGCAACTTTGGCAGACAGAGTCAGCAGGCTTCATGAAGTGGTGTGTAGGGTTTGCAAAGCAGATGATGAATATTTTGATGCAGCTATTGTCTATATGTTTAACAAAGACCTAGCTGATGTTATAAAAAATGCAGATTCTAGAAAAAAGAAGGCACTTGTCAAAGAGTGGGTTGCAAGAGAAATAAGCACTAATCCTGAATTTGTAACTTCTTACCAAAGACTGGTTAATAATCAAAACGCGATTATTGCTGAGGTAAATTCAGCTTTTAGTTGCGCTGATGCTAAAGATTATTATAGATTTAAAACCCTGGATGAGTATAACAAGGATTATGCTAAATCTCTATTTCGGGCTATGATGAATCGCTGTATTGTGCTAAAACCTGTTCAAAAAAACATTGAGCAGCAAGAGGAAGAACGCCCTAAAAAACTTAGCTTGAGAAACCTCACGAGTCTGTTAAAGGGTGAAACAAGGAATGCTGATGATGAAAACTTGGTGCATCAGTATAAGCCTGCTCCTTTGAGAGGTGGCATTATAGCATCATTTTTAATGACAGAAGATTTTACAGAAAATGAATTAAAAGACCCGGTATTGATGTTATGTAAGCTAACAGAAAAGTATGCAATTTCACCATTGTTTTTTTCCAGTAATGCGTATAGTGATGATGAGGTTAAGTCACTAATTGCAAAGTCATTTGAGATTGGTCATGGTCTTAACAAGAAGGCTTATGTTGGCGATGTGTTAGGTGTAGCTCCTACAGGAAGCACAGCAAACTATGGTTTTGATAAGAGATTTATATCTGGTTAGGCTAGAGCTTTAGGTGCCATAAGGAGGTTTAGCTTCAGATCTCTGTTTCTTAATGATGTCTTCAAGTTTTCTTGTCTTTTCTTCCATTAGTCCTACCAAAGTTTTAAGCTCTGGTACTAGATTAGCTATCTCTTTAGTTTGATTTGAAATTTTATTTGCTTTGTCACGTATGTTTGCTAGTTCCTTTTTTGCCTCGTCTATGTCACCTCTGAGAGTTGAGATATAAGTTTCGATATTTTTGATCCTATAAGCTGGTCTTTTAAAATTTTTTAGTTCATTCTTAACAATTTTTAAGGTCTGATTTATTCTTGTATTACAAAGCTTCCAAACATTCTCTTTATTTGTGATAATCTCTTTTGTAGATTTGATAGCATCATCAATCATTTTATTTATCTCTCTATATTTTTCTTCTATGTTTGTAGTTAGGGTTATTAATTCATTTTCTAATATTATCATATTACGATGCTGTCCAGGAGGGGTGATATAATCTTTTTCCATATAATATGTTCTTATTAATTCCCGGTGGTCTAAATATATTTTTCTATATCCTATCATTATTTCACGAAGTTCTCGTTGAAAAGCGTTTAAAATTTTTTCGGCTTCAACCCCAACATCTGTGGCTAATTTACTAGCTTTCTTATTTTCTTTAGTCATTTTATAAATATTATATAAGTGGCGGATATTTTTCTTAGCGTAGTTAAACTTAAACCTTGGCATTATGAAGCTCCTCCTTGTTGATGTATGGCTTGTTCTAAACTGTTTAGAGAGTGCTCTAGTTCATCGCTTAGCGTTCTAATATCATTTAAGTAATATTCTATTTCATTTACCCCACTGATAATATTGTTAAGGCTTTCATTAACATTATTATTTAAATGTTCTATAGCTTCTAAAATAGGTCTTTCCCTGTCAACCATTGATTGTGCTCGACTGGCAGCTCTACCTCGACCCCGTTCTCCACCTTGTTCTAGACCCTGTTCTCCACCTTCTGGCTGCTCTGGCTGAGGTAGAGGTTGAGCTGACCGACGTGGAGGTTGAGATGGTCCAGGATGTCGTCTGGCTCTTCTTCTCTCTAGTAAGTTCCCTGCACGATTAATAAGACTCTCTCCACCAAGAAAACTCCATCTTCCAAATAATGCTAATATAAGAGCTATGATAGAAATCAAAAAAAGTAAACTTGCTATAGAATTTATAATACCTGCTTCATCTATGATGTTTGACCTAAACAAATATGGTTTTATGATTGCCCAAGGAAATAGATAAAAAAACACAAATGCAGCTGCATATAAGTAAGCTCCACTTAAGTTGAATATGTGCTCTAATAGTCTTGCAATGATAACTGTAATAAATAAACCTAGAATTAAGTATGCAATCCAACCAAAATCACCCAAGGTTTTGTTTATGTTTTTCATAAACACAAACATCCCGATAGATAAAATTATACCCATAACTGTTCCCAGGACTCTAGCTTGTCTAGTATCACCCATCTGTGTGTGCGATAATGCATACTGACACACTGATATAAAAAACGCAAGATACAGCAACAAATCAACATACGAAGCATGTGTTTGATAAAGTTTGTCTAAACTTCCTGTTAGTCTGCTGAACTGAGTAATCACCTGATCAAAACCTGTGTCTTGAGCATAAGATATGCTTGTTAATAAGACAGAAGTCAATACCATAACTAGAAAAAATATTAAAAATTTCCTGTTGAGCATTGCATCACCCTTTTGTTAATTACTATATTAAAATGCTTTATAAATATTTCTATTATTACTATTGAATAAATTTGCTACTATATGGTGATTAAGTATAGAAATATTTATAAATGTTTAGTAGTAACACTTATTGGGGAAAAATGACTAATAATGAAAATTCTAGCGAGGAAAATGGTAATGGAAATAATGCTAATGGTAATGATAAACAATATATAGACAGTAACCCTTTTGTTAAAGCTTTGTTAGTTTGTTTTTTTGCATTTCTTGGTTTAGTTGGTGCAATGAGAGGTTGCGATGTTGAGCTTGGTAGAAGAGAGGTTTTCCGTGACAGAGGCTATATTGTTGAGAGTGAGACAATACCAATTGAGGGTAGAATCTCAACAAGCATAAAAGATTTTCAGTATGATAATTTAATTGCAAGAGCAGCAACAAGATACAATGTCAGTCCGCATGACATACGCGGTATCATCAGGTTAGAGTCAAATTTTAACCCAAATGCAACGCATCGCAACCATAACGGCAAAACAGCTCGTGGGTTGATGCAGGTAACTGATAATACTGGTAGGTCTCATTGTGGTGTGTGGGGCCAAGCTCTTTATGATCCTGCTAAAAACATAGACTGTGGCACAAGTTATTATAGTACACAACTAAAAAGATTTAACTCTAAGGAGATGGCATTAGCAGCGTATTTCACAGGCCCGAATAATGTGGCTAATGGCAATTGGAATAATACAAGTGATGGTAACTTGACTACTCCTAATTATATCAAAAAAGTGATGCACAACATTGAAATGTACGAGCACATGTTTAGAGAACGCGATTATTTTGCAAATCCGTTATGCGATGACACTATGCTTGTTATCACAGATGATTTTAATGCTAAACGAGGCAGAAGATCAAGACATGGTGCAGTTGATATTGATATGCCTGATGATGAGACAGCTTATGTCTGCGCTAGTATTGACGGTTATGTTAGTATAGGTTACGAAGGCCAATTTAGATATGTTCAGATCAATAATAGTAATCTTGGCTTAGCTGTACGCTATGTTGATTCAGCTGATAATATGGTTAGAAATGGTGAGTATGTTTCTAGAGGTGAAAGGATAATGAAACAAGGCACGCATGGCTCGGGTAAACACGCTCACATAGAAATATATCGCCAAGGCAAAAGAGTGGATCCTATGTTTTATCTGAGCAAATTTCCTCATAAATACTCAACTGAGTTTGATAACATAGTAACAAGAGGAATTGGGGACTCGTATTCTTTTTTGTCTAACTAGGCAAGCTACTTGATCTCTACCTTCTGGCTGATGCTTTGTCCAGGCATGCCTTTCTCAAAAATAGCTCTGACAATGCCCTTGCTGCCGTGTGTTGCAGAAATCTTACCTTTTATTTCTCTTCCAGCAGGACTTTTCCAGCTAACCTCTTTACCTATAAGTTCTGTAGCTTTATCTTTAGAATTAATGCCTTCTACTGCTATAAGCATCTGATTGTTGTATTGTGTGTGTCTGCCACCCCTGAAGTTGACAATTGTCCCTTTCATAGACATTTGGAATTGCAAGTTGTTTAAAAAGGTTTTCTTATTTAAGGTGCCTTAATTTAAAATCATAATTTGTTACTAAAGGATGAAACAAAATATTTTATTAAAAATTTAAATAGTTTTATTGTTAGTGAGATTATTATTAGTACAAAATATCTATAACTCATAAATGAACACAGGATTTCCTGGGTAGTCAAACAATTGTTTTTCCTTAAAACTTGGTAAAAACACAGGATTAGCCACTATTAAAACACCTTTGAACTCTTGCAACAGCTTGTTTTCTAGTCCACGATAGAAAGGTTTATCCGGGTTGATAAATAGTACATCAAACACAGAAAGATCAATCTTTGTGAAGTCTGTTCTGATAAATTTTGCTTTGCTTCTGAGAGCTTTTTTATTTTTTTTAGCTAGATTAATGAGCTTATTGTCCAGTTCAAAGCCCACAGCCTTAGTAAAAACAGAGGCTAGTATGACAACTCTGCCGTCTCCACTTCCTAAGTCAGCAAATGACTCGAATCTTGATAGATTTATGTTTTTGAACACATCTAATAGATCACTTAAAACGCTGATTCCAAAGAAACCAGCTTCAGTTTCACCAATCAGATGTTTTCCTTGCATTAGTAAGGTCTTGTCGGTTTTCTCAAAATAATCTAATATTTGTTTTGTATTCATTGTAAATATTATAAATTTGTAAATTGAAAAAAAATTTTTTATTTAGATCATAAGAAATTATTCAAGTCTAACACCGCTCCACAGAGTCCACTCATTTGGATCAGGAGAATGTTCTCCAAAATGATAATATGGAGTTTGTGTTCTTCCAAAATAACCTTCCTGTATGTTTGTCCATGCAGTTGTCATTCCAGGCGGACTAGGAGCCAAACCACCAGTCATGATTTGTCTTTCCCTAGTTATTGGCGAGCCTAATGCTTCCCACATCTTTGTTAACATCCTGCGATCGCCCTCAGCATAGCCTTCTGAGATCATCTTTCCCTTAAAACCTTTCTTTTTTAGATAGTCCACAGCTTCAGGAATAGGGTGAACTCCAGAACCAACAGGTAGATGTGTATGTCCATAACCAAACCCATCAACTAGGTGTATGTGCCCAAGCACGCCTGCTTTCTGTAGCTTCTTAACCTGATCCATGTACCATTTATTAAAGCGTTTATCGGTTTGTTCTTCTGTTTCTCCTGGTTTTGGTATGAAGTGTTTTCTCCACATCCCCATGTGCTGGGTGTCAAATGTAGCTTTTATGTGCTCTTCAGCCTCTTTTCTGGCACGCGCTTCAGACATTCCAGGATATTTTTTTCGTAATTCTTCAACCATTTTCTTTCTTGCACCATGTACCAGCTCTATGAGCTCATCTGGATGCGATCCATAACCCATCTCTGGAAAGATGTTTTCAGGAGCTACAAAGATATCCTTTTTCAAGCCGCGTTCATGCGTCTTGTTCATAGCCATTATGCCAAGCTCTGCTAAGGATTGCATACTCTTATCCTTGCCGAACTCTTCAATTGGCACTGCTTTTTTAACAGCATCCATATACATACGAGCCTGTTTTCTTCCAGAAATTGCAAGTTCTCTGCCATAAGCTATGTTTCTTTCATTTTCATTAAGAAGGTCCCTAAAATAATCCACAGGGTCTACAACTTCGTCTGGCAAAAATAGACCACCTGGAACCTTTTTCCTATATTCTGCAACCCACTTTTCCTTAGGAACATGCTCTTTTATCTTTTTGAAGAACTCTAAGGCCTTGAGAATTCTGTCTCTCTCTTCTAAACCTTTAAAATAATGCTTTTCATATTCTCTTGCACTTCCAAGAGCATGGCTAACCTCTGCCTGTTGCTGCATTTTGAAAAAATCTTTTACAATATCATTCATCTTCCATCCTTGTTTAAGCTTCTCTTCTTTAAAATCACGAAACTTTAACTTCTGTGTTTTTACATTACCTTTCTCATCATACTCGAAAATAGGGATTTTTTCTTCAGTAAATTCATCGATCACTGGTTTTCCATCTTCACCAAGCAAAAACATCTCATTACCATACTTGTCTTTCTTTGGGATGGGCATCCATACTTCTTGTTTGTCTGCAACAGACTCGATTATCCTGCCTGTTGTTGGGTCAACTAGATGATAAATAGCATCTTCTTCTTCGCCTGTATATTGCTTGAAATCTCTATACTTATCGTAAATAGTTCTTGGAAATTCTCCTGTGTGCACTACAACAGCTTCTGCACCAACATCAGCAGCCATGTCGATGGCTTTTTTGACTTCACTAACCTCCCTGAAACGTTCTTCTTCTGAAAAACGTCTTTGTTGATAGTTAATCCCTGAAACATTGCCTATAACCTGTGGCGAAACATGAACAGAGGATAGCTCAACTCCAGAAGCTTTTGCAATCTCTCTAAGCTCCTGTCTTTTTTCTGTCCCATAGTCTTCGATGGCTGCACCAGGCTCTCCTTCTCCTGGACCAGGCTGCAGCTCTATAACACCAGCACCAGCTCTTATAGCTGAGGTTACTGTCTGAATAAAATCGCCTTTGCCACGACCAGCTATAACACTCTGGCCAACCTCTGCAACAGAGATTGGTCTTTCTATCCTATCACTAGGCTGCATGCTAGCAATATCATTGCTTTCAAAATACTCCCTGTCCATTGGGTGATAGTACGCATGTGGATCGTATAGTACCATTTTTTAGTTTGGTCTTATTCTATGCTAATAAGTAAATCTTAGCTTGTGGCAAACCAGCTATTTAAGCCTATTTAAGCCCTAAATCTGTTATAAACTGGTTTGATATTTTTTGCCTTTTATTTGTCTAATAAAAATAATTTATTTTTTATTATTATTTTCTAGTATTTAAATTATTCTATATATGTTTTTGTATTTTGGTGACAGAAAAATCATAGCAGATCCTCAATTTTTACATAGTCTATCAATAATTAAAGATTCCAGTCCATTCTATAGATGATGCTTCTTAAGGCTTGTTTAGCAGAGTCTAATCTTTCTATCTCTTCCTTAGCTTTATCTCGATACTTTGCACTGGTGTTATATTGCTCTGCTAGAAGGCTATTAACCTCATTATAAATATTAGAGACAACAACCCTGTACTGATCATTTAGCTGATGCTCTTGCGCCTGTTGCATCCATGTCTCAAGCCTGTTAGAACCTTGTTGTGATATGATGTAAGCTACACTTTCCCGCGCTGTGAATGCTTGGTAATTCTGGATAAATGATGCTTCATCTGTTATCTGTTGATCTTCTAGCTTTTTCATAGACATATTTTTTACAGAATCTTCAAGAGTTTCTTCAATTCTTCTGTTCACTTCGCCTCTTTTCCGTTCTACTTCTTCAACTATCATGTTTTCTCTCTGTTTTTTAACAATTTCTTCAAAAGATTCTCTAATCATTTTTTCTGCTTTTTCTATATCTTCTTTTTTTTTCTTTTCGAGTTCTTCTAGTTCTTTTTTTCTTTTTTCTTCAAGCTGCGTGATCCGTTCTATACGCTCTTCTGGAGAGAGCAGCTTAAGTTCTTCTAGTATGTTGTTTATTTCGTCATCTGCCATATAGAAAGATCATTGATTTTCAGCTTTATAAATATTTAGGTTGTATATAACATTTCTATTATAACTTATTTTTTATTTCTTATTTTTTATTTCTATATGATTCTCTTGCTTCTCTCCAAGAAATTCCTTTTTACCAGCATTTTGATTTATCATAATATTTATCTATGTTTTCAAGAAGTTCTTTTTATTTTTGCGGTTAATTTGTTTCAATCTTTACACTCTCACATTAATACAGACCGATCATGCACGCTATCTACTAACAAATCAAACTCTTCATCTAAATTCTTCAAGTTATTTGGAATTCTTTCTTTGATAGTTATACTTATATTCTTCTTACATTCATCAACTAACTCATCGTCGTATTTATGATTATTCTGGATAGTGTCTATGTCGGATATAATGTCTTCAATATCTATTAGTAACTTATCAAGATATGAAATAGGGTGATGTTTTTTTTCGACGAAGACTTTAAACTTTTCTATTTCTGATTTGATAATATTGGCTTCGGATTTTTCAGGTGTGATATTTATTAATTTTTTCCTCAGTTCTAAATATTTATCATGAATAAATACGACTTCTCTCTGTCTTTCTTTAAATTGTTTAAATTTAACCATCCTTCTACAACCTCGCAATCTTCCCTGCGTCTGTCAGCTTTAATCCATCTTCAGTAGATATCAAATCCATATCTCTTAACTCGTCTATATTCCTATATAACATAGCTCTAGATGTATCAATTTTCTCAGCCAGCTCAACTAAAGATAACTTAGCGTATTTTGGATTAGCAACCGCTTCCAATAACTTCTTCTGGCTCTCTGTTAGCTTAAAGGATAATTTAGGCAAATAAACAACTGAATTTTTATTTTCTTCAGGATTATAGGCAATCTTCCTTACTCTATCATGCCTAGCGTAAGCAGCAAACAGTAGACCAATAGCCTTCGTCTTTCTGCCTGAAGTAATATTAATGGATATCCAGTCATCTTTAGGCTGTAAATCTATGATCTCTACACATTTCCTAGTAACTTCCACAATGTCATATACATCTGTTTTTACAGCCTTGACATCAATAATTCTACCCAGTGAATCATTTATGACCTTTAGAGCCTTTTCCTGCTCTTTATTAGGCTCTTTGTCAATAAGAAGTACCAACCTATCAGGGCCAAGTCTATTTGAAGCCAAGAGCACTGGCTCTGGACTATACAATGTAGCTATTAGTACTTTTTTGCCCCCCATGTTGATGTTTGATTTTTCTTTATTTATAAACATTTCTACATGATTTGCCATTTTCCTATGTTACCTCAAAAATAATCATTTTTAAAAATTTTTCCATTATAAGATAGATTTGTACACCAAATAATAGAAAAGTATATATATTTGTAAAATTTTACTTATTATATGAATGATTACACGAATCTCAATATGAATGCTCTGAAAAAAACTGCAGTTGTTTTGATATTTATCGTCTTAGCGCTTGGATTTTTCTTAATAATTTCACATTTCTCATTGAACCGAGAATGTGAGCCTGGTCAGAATTCAGAGCTAATTGCAGGCAGAACACTTAAACGATGTTATGGTCCATCAGAGTTCGACAGATATTATAAGATGTTGCGAAATGGCTATGTTTGTGTTGATTGGAGGGCAGTAAAATGAGTAGTCAAACAAAACAAATATTTCTGATGTTGGTGCTTATTTTTTTACTTTCTCTGTCTTATGCAGAAGAAGAACCAATTGCCTGCAAACCTTGTCCAGGGAGCATGACATGTGATTCTGAAACAAATACCTGCTTCCAGGATACTGTTTGGATTGTACCAACTAAAGCTGAACATACTGCCCAAGCCAAATATGTTAATTCTATAGAATTATCAACTTTTAACTTTATTAACCTAACAATATTCTGTTTTATGATAGGTTTATTTGTGGGTTATGTTATATCTAGGCGATCTGATAAATCTAAAAAAGATAAAAGAAAAAAAGCAAGCAAAAAAAAATTGAAATGGTGAAAGCAAAAAAGAAACTGACAAAGGTTATGTTTAATTCATATGAAGAAGTAGTTGGCTTTATCAACAAGAACAACATACCCAGAAAAGATATTGTTGCCATAAACAAATCCCGCGTTTTCACATTTCCTGCCTATTCTCTAGATGTGTTTCTTTCTGAACATCTGTTACCAAAAGTAAAAAAATTAAATAAAGAAGCAGATAGAGATTTCAAAAAAGCAATCTGGTTTTTGATGGGTTATGGAATATTTTTTGTTATGATGGTGTGTGTGATAGCCAGATTAAACATTGATATTGGTGTTAAGGTAATGATTATAATTATTGTGTTATTTGGTCCAGTTCTTTTATATATGTTATTAGATCTAATAGAAAAAATAAGAGATTGGAAATCAAAATGAAAAAATGAAGAGTTAAGAGCGTAATGAGATCGAAAAATATCAGGATACAAAAGAAAAATAAAAAATATTTAATGTGAAAATGAAGACGAACAGTAAATCTGTACACAAACAAATCCTTGAATGGGAAAAAGATCTGAAGATAAAAAAAGAAATCGTTAAAGACATGATATCAGCACTAACTTTCTCGTCTAAATCAAAAATTAATAAGCGAGATTTAGTGATAGTTTTAAGAGCCATAAAAAACAGCAGAAAGAAAATAATAGAGATGAAAAATCTCCAAAATAGGTTCAACTACAATCGTAAAGATTTTTGTTCTATTATCATAAGGCTAAAAAAGCTGGGTGAGATTTACGATCCTTACCTAACCGAAGAAAAAGAAGGCATATTTATTTCAGTTATCTGATTATAGAATAAAGAGAGAATATAGAGGGATAAGTATGAAAAAAGATAAAGATAAAATCGTTAAACAGTTTAGAGAAGATGTAATAAGTCTGCAAAAATCAAGCATTGAAATGCTAGATGTATTGGGCAAAGAAAAGTCATGTACAAAAACAGGTCGAATTTTACTTGAATGTATGAATGATAGATGTAAACAGCATTGCGGTTTGGAGAAGACTAGAAATCAAGAAAATTAAAGCTATCTGAGAATTGTGTATCTGAGAACATCTTCAAATCAAAATTATGCATTTATATTATAAGCATTTATAATAATTTACAAAAATGATTTGCAAAAATTTTTTTGTATTACCAAAAGAAACATAGCCATTTGTAATAAATCATTGAAAATCATAACCAACCATTGTAAAAATCATAACTATTATAAAATAAAAAATTATTCTTTGTGATATGTACAACTTAGAATTAGATAAAGCAGTAGAAGAGATAAAGAAGAGTAATGCAAAGACAGTTTGCATACAGCTACCAGATGGGCTAAAGCCAAAAGCAAAAGAGATACAGGAAGAGATAGAGCTAAAAACTGATGCGATTGTTTTTATTTGGGCTGGTAGTTGTTATGGTGCATGTGATGTTCCAAAGTTAGATGTTGATTTGCTTATTCAATGGGGACATAGCGAGTGGAAATGAAAAAAAACAAAAAAACATCTGTCAGATAGCAGGCAGTTAAATCTAAACAGCATAAATCGTATAAATAGTTTTAAATAACATCAATTATTTCGATAGTTTATGATAAGGGTTAAAAAACTAGGTGGTGGAAAAAATATATATGACCTTAAGCTAGGAGAGTTATACATTGCTTGGTTTGAGAAGGGTAAACTATTTCTTAATAAAAATGTTCTTGTCCGCTTAAAAAGTAGAGAGCAACCCACAAAAGATACTCCTGTGATGGTGAAGAAGATAATCCCCCCTAACATAGTTGAAGCTGAAAAAATAAATGACGAATATGAGATAATAGAAGAACCAATCGAGTTTATAAATTTGTCATTTGATAATGCTGGTGAAACAATAACAGTCATATGTAGAATAGATGACATTTATCAAACCTCTGGACCAACCTCTTTCACGCTATTCGATGGTACTTCAACGCTGAGAGCAAGTGCATTCAGTGGAGCTGGCAAAAGAGCCTTTCCAGAGCTGAAGAAGGACGATATTATTAGTGCGAGGTTGCTGCTCAAAAAAAGGGAAGATTATCTTGAATCTGAGTTGGTCAGCTTTAAAAAAATACAAAATAAAGATGTCTTCATTAAAAAACTCGACAGTTTAATCGAGAAAAAATCACAACCCGATAAAGTTGATTTTTTAATTAAATCAGAAACATTAGAAAAACTGAAGCCAAGGATTTTAACAATAGCAAAAGAAATAAAGAGAGCTATTGTTGAAGAAAGACCTATAATACTAAGGCACCATGCTGATTGCGATGGTTATTCGGGAGCAATTGCATTAGAGCGTGCTATAATCCCTTTAATAATTGAACACCATAAAGACGAACGTGCACAATGGTTCTACTACAAGAGAGCTCCTACAAAAGCTCCCTATTATGATTATAGCGATGTTACAAAGGATCTAACATTCTCTCTGCAGGAAACTGCAAAAAAGAATTATAAAGAACCACTGATAATCCTTGTTGACAATGGAAGCACTGAAGAGGATCTTCTTGGTATTAGGAAGGTTAAGATTTTTGGTGCAAAAATAGTTGTGATAGACCACCATTTTACATTTATTGAAAACGGCAGAAGTATTGTAGATAATTATTTGGATGCGCATGTAAATCCCTATCTTGTTGGGGGAGATAAGAATATTACAGCTGGCATGATTGCAACTGAAATAGCACGATTTATCAATAGAAAAGTCAGCAACATTTACTTTATTCCTGCGTTAGCTGGATTTGGTGACAGAAGCAGAGGTAATGATTTCGAACAGTATGTTGAGCTTGCAATGAAAGCCGGCTATGACAAGGATTTTCTTAAGGCATTATCTGAAGCAATTGACTTTGAAGCACATTATCTAAAGTTTATTGAAAGCAGGGGTCTTATGGACGACATATTTGGAGCTGATCGCGACAGGCAACACAAGTTGGTTAAACTAATGAAGGATGAAATCGAAAGTAAGAGAGCACAGCAACTTGAAACAATAAAGCATTTTATCAGAGTAGAAGATCTCGGAAGATTTGTTTTAGCAAAGATGGAGATTGAAAAACTTACGCACGCAGGCGATTTTCCTTCAGTTGGAAAGGCAACAGGCTTGACGCATGATTATCTTGTTAGAAAGTATAAAAAGGATGTTTTAACATTAAGCATTGCTTGTAATTTTATTACAGTTAGAGCAACCGAGGGTGTTGGTATTAATGTTAACATAATCATCCATGAGTTAAAGCAAAAGATTCCTTATGGTTTTATATCTGGTGGAGGTCATGAAAACGCTGGCTCTATTAGGTTTGTTGAAGCTGTCAGGGACGAGGTGTTAAAGTTTGTTGAAGAGAAGGTCAAGAACTGGAAGGTCAAGAACTAAGCAATAGACACTAAGATATAAGCCTGCAAGAATAGTAAGTCTGCAAGGCAGCACATCAGCTAAGCAAATTAAATGAATAAATTTTAAGCAATAACAACTTTCTTTTTTCTGCCATTTGTTGTCTTTATTTTGTACTTTGAATCATTACCCTTCCATTTCAATGCAGGAATTGGTTTACTGTAAAGTTCGCTGTTTTCTGCTTCTAATAGTTGCTTTTTAACCTTTTCGCCAATTTTATCAATTGTAACATTATAACGCTTTTCATATAAATCGTCTGTTAGCTTGTGCATCTTTTCTGCATATTTTTTCAAGTATGGCGCCATTGTTGTAACAATGTTTTCTGCACCTGGATGAACAGGTTTTGCACCATACTTTGCAATTAAATTACGTAGGATGTGTGGATTGTCAATAATCATACACGGTGTGTAGTGATTCTTGCTATGAGGCTGGTGACTTCTGATTGCTTTAAAGAAGGGAGACTCTAGAACCTGCTTCAGGCTTTTATTCCTTATATTATCAACAGAAAAATGCACAAACACACAAGGCTCAACATCGCCTTTGCAGGTTATGTGCAGATAACGTTGACCACCAGCCATACATCCATTGACTAATGTTCCGTCATTCCAAAAATCTCCAATTGCGATAGGTTTTGTCTTTCGCCATTTAATGATTGAGTTACGTAGGTGTACACGTTGCTCAGGGGTTTGCATCAGTTCTTTGTCAGGGCCAAGGCCAATTGGGATGTACTGGAAGTACCAACCAAATGAGGCTCCTTTTTTGATAAAAAAATCAACAAACTCATCTTTATCAATAATATCTGCGTTTTTTTGGGTACAAGTAACACTGATACCAAAAACAACCCCGGCCTCTCTTAGATTATCCATTGCTCGTAGGATGTTCTTAAACATTCCGCTACCTCTTCTTTCGTCAGTCTCTTTTTCCCATCCTTCTACACTTATAGCTGGGGCAACATTGCCAAGCTTTGCAAGTTTTTCAGCCATCTTTTTATTGAGTAATGTTCCATTAGTATATGTTAAAAAATAGCAATCATTATGCTTTTTGAATAGCTTTAGTAACCACGGATTTATGTAAGGCTCACCACCAGAAATCACATAAAAGTAGATCCCCATTTCTTTAGCTTCTCTTATTATTCTGTCTGTTTCTGAAAATGAGAGATCATCATTCTGTGAATATTCACCAGCATAACAACCAACACACCTAAGATTACAACGCATGGTAGGGCTTAGAACTATAAGGAATGGAGGCCTAAAACCATATTTTTTTTCAAAATTTTCTCTTTGAAATGAACCTTTAATGCCTGCGTTTGATATTAGATTTTGGATGAATTTTTTTCTACAGTTAGAGCTCATCTTTTTAAGCTGCCTATCGCTTAGATAGGCATCAACAAGTTTATTCATGTAATCTCGTCTCTCTTTGAATATTTTTTCTGGCTCATCTGGGCGTCTTGTACCAGAAGAAATTTTATCTTTTATTAGCTTCCTGATTCCAGCAACTGTTCCTCTTGGAAGATATGGCATAGCTTGTACAGCTGCTGTGGCCACTGTTTTAGCTGCAGCTGACTTTAGTTTTTGTTGAAGTGTTAGGTTCATTTTATTCCTCCTTTTTATTTATTTTTTATTCAGAGTTTATGTTAATAGTAAATAATACAAGCGAATAAACCTATGATATATAAAACTTATCATTTGTGTATACTATTGATAGATTATTATTTTAATCTTTTAAGATATTTTTCGGTTTTTATTTTTAGGTTTTTGTTACTATTTAGTTGTTCTCGGTTCAAGGAGTATTCGAGACAGGAATTAAAAAAATTCAGTTTAGACTATAAAACTATAAATAGAAATCTTATCTTTTATACAACTTATTTTATTATTTTACCTTTCTTTTCCTATTTTCCAGTTTTTCAGATAAACTGTTCTTGTCGGGAATGGGATACCAATCTTTGCTTTGTTTAATGCATTATAAATTTTTTCTGTTGCTTCTAGCTTGGCATCAAAAGCTTGACTCTGATCTTCAACCCACATTCTAGCCTGAAACACTAATGCAGAATCTCCCATCTCTGTAAAGATGACATCAGGTGCAGGTTCTTTTATAATATTCTTTATTTTTGTGATTATAGGTAGGATTAATTTCTTAACTTCATCTGGATTAGTGCCATACTCAACATTGAAGTTCACAACAATGCGCTGCTTTAGTGTTGGTTGTGTGAAGTTTTGGATGCGCGAGTTAGCAAGCTGACCATTTGGTATGACGATGCTCTCATTGTCAAATGTCCTTAAACGAGTACTTCTCAAACCAATATCTATGACGATACCCAGTTCGCCTGATTGAAGCTTTACTTTATCGCCAACTTTGATTGCTCTGTCCAAGATTAGAGAAACTCCCCCAAAGATATTAGCGAGGCTGTCCTTTAATGCAAATCCCAAAACAAGGCCTACCACTCCTAGCGAGGCCAACATTGGTGTTATGTTGACTCCCCATACACCAAGCACAATCACAATTCCTATTACCCAGATAGCTACTTTTGAAAATTTTTTAAACATAGGCAATAACTCATCATCGATGTCTGATTTTGTTTTTTTTGCAAAATGTTCAGCCCACACTTCTAAGATAACTTCAACAGTTATAACTGCAATTGCTGTTGCTGTTAGTATAACTATAGTGTCAAGGAGACTGATTATGTATTTGTTTGTGAAGTTTAATGGCTTTAGTGCCAGCTTGATGCCTACGAAAAGCATTATATAAGAAAAAGGCGGTCTGATTTTTGCAACAAGAACATCGTCCCATTTGGTTTTTGTTTTCTTTGCTATTTTGCTCAACCAAACCTTGGTGATCCAGGTTAAGATGAAAGCTGCAATTAGAAATAATAGAACAATAAGTCCAGCCTGTGCATATTGGTTGTTAAAATGAGGTATTTTGCTCATCCAATGAATCAAGTTTTCGGTTTTGTTTATCACCATCTTTTTATAGTAAGATAAATTAAGTTGTATAAAAATGTTATGTCGATTTAAATCGATTTAATTATCTTCTATTCTTGGTTTAAGATTTTTTTTAAGATTTTCTTGATGAGCATTCCTATAAGTCTCATGAGTCATAAGTTTCCTAGTGAGTTAAGTCTCCTAATAAGTCATTATATGCTTTTCTCGCTTTTCTCCTTATCCCTTTACTTAGCTCTTTACTCATCTCTAACTTCTTGATTTTTTTCTTGGTTTTTTATGGACGATTATTGGAAAAAAACACTAAAATTAGAATTAAAATTTATTAAAAATTTTTCTGCGTAATGAAAAAACTAAGGGTTTATGAAGATATGAATTGGTTTATGAAGATATGAATTTCTGGTTTTATGCTATTTTTTCAGCAATAATATGATAAGAATTAGGTAGTTTTTGTTTTGCTCTTATTAGAGCTTTTTTTGCTGTTGCTAATCCTGATTTGTTAACAGCAACTGTCATGATCTTCTGGCCTTTTTTGATGCGAGCCGCAATACCAATTGATTTGCCGAATGAATGCTTCATCCCTGTTGACATACGATCTGCGCCAGCTCCAGCTGCCAGTGGATTCTCTCTGAGAACATGATGTGGATAAACCATTATTTTTAGAAAATAGTTAACCCTACCCAATGTTTTTTCTAATAATCGATTAGATGTTAGTCTCATTGATTCCAATGCTAGGTCGCGTATTTGTAAATCAGTATCGCTTATAAGATGCAGCTTATACTGAAATTTCCCAGTAGGATTTCCCATCTCGTATCGTACAATTCTATTAGCAGGCGTGGTCCTAACAAAACTTTTCTCTCTGTATTTACTTTTTCTTGTATACGGGCGTTCTATACGCCTATAAGCTATGAATTTACGTTTCTTTGCCATACCTCGTAGGATTTCAAAGCATTTATAAAGATTACTATGCATTTTTAAATGCAAACATAGATCAGTCTAAAAAGCAGTAAATTTAGTGGCATAGTTTAGTAGCATGGATTTCAGCATATTTGCTGACATACAGGTCTAATTTTAAATTTTTAAAGCATTGAAAGGTATTTAAAATCTATTGATAGAAAAGATAGAAAAAACATAAAAATTTAGTTTCTATTTTTTCTGCATCTTTTTCAATTTTCTCGTCAAATTGATTTAGATAACAATATTTTAGATGTTTAATATCAAATTACTATATTAGTTTTATTTTGTTGCAATCTATAAAAAGATATAAAAAGATCTTTTGCAATCTATAAAAATATCTTTATCACAGAATCAACAAGCAACAAGCAGAAACATTTATAAATAAGCTGAACTTTTCGTAGCTTATTGGTTATGAATTAAGTTTTGAAAGAGGTGCTAGGATGAGGCATAAGAAAAAGGGAAGTCTTAATCTGTCTATGAATGCGATTGTGACTCTTATTCTTGCGGTGAGCATGCTTGCGGTTGGCTTGTTTGTTGTAAATTTCGTAAGGGGTAAGGCAACAACGATTTTTGAGCAGCTTGAATCTGAGATTCCAACTCCTGAAAGAGCAACACCAGGAAATCCACTCACAATTTCAGGGCCAGTTGCTGCTCCAAGCGGAAAAACAACAGGAATTAAGATATCATATTATTCAGCTTCATCAGGTAACTTCAAACCTGATGTTGTATGTACAGGTGAATTGGGGAACAGGTTAACTGTGCAAGCAACAAGCAAGAATTTTGCTGCAGGTGAATCAAAAGAGTTTCTTATATTGTTAACAGCAGATAAAGACACACCACCTGATAGATATTTATGTACTGTGTCAATAGAGTATGAAGATCTTGACTTTTCATTCACTGTAACATCTTAGGGTGATAATCATGGCTAAAAACAAAAAACGATTAACAAGGCAGGAAGAATTTGATATCATGAAGCTAGTGCTTGATAAATTTCTGTGGCTTGGTTTTGGTGTGATGGTGTATGGTTTGTATAACATCCTGACAAAAGGCAGGGTATTCGAAGGTTTTGCATACATAGTAGCAGGAGCAATTGTGTTGATAATCTTCATGATATTGATAGTAAGAGAGTACGAGATAATAAAATAATCTTTTTTTCTTTTTAAAATGACTTATAGAGTAAATAAAAAAGGAGCAATACAACTTTCTACTAATTTTTTAGTTTCCCTGATTATTGCTCTGGCTTTTTTTGGTGTTGGAATGTTCATCATCACAACAATTGTTGGAAAGAGCAGAGAACTTTGCGTTGGTGGAGTCTGTCTAAATGATGAAGAGTGTGATAAGTTTGGCTGCCTTCCGGGAGAGGATGTGTGCATTGATTCCAGCAGCAAGGTCATGCATAAAAAAGCAGTGACATTTTGCATGACTATATTTAACAAATATCTGAATACGCATAAATTTAAGTGGAGCATCGATGGACCATATAGAGTTACACCTGAAGGACTAGAACCCGGAGCTGGCTTAGAATATAAAATGACAACTATTAACGATTTTGTTCTGATTCAACCAAAGAAATCAGTAAAGAAACATATCCTTATCAAAAACATAGGTGCTGAGCCTGGAACTTATTCATTTAATTTAACAGTCAAACATAAATACAATGGGCATCTATCTGATTATGAAAAAGAGGTATTTTTTGTTACTGTTCCTTAATTCATATCCTAAGATTAGAAAATTAATTTCTGATTTTTAATACTGAGATTTTTTATTTCTATTTCTGATCAAAATTTCTGATCAAACCTTTTTTCTGCAAACACATTCAGCCAGTTATAGCTATTTTCGCGTTCAGAATAGGCTCTAATAATGTGAAAACCAGCCTGTTTCATTAAAGCTGTTAATTCATCAAGCTTGTAAAATGCAAAAAACCTTGGAAGATTCCCTGATTTAGAATAGGTTACCATGCGCTCGCCATCACCTTCGCGTAAACCAATATAAATAATTCCTTTTGTCTTTAGTACGCGTTTGTACTCTTTTAGTAGATCCAGTGCATTTTTTTTTAAACAATGACAGAAGGTTGCATGACACCACACTCCATCGAATATGCCGTCTTCAAAACTCATGTTGAACATATCCATCACCTTGAATTTTCCTTCTGGAACGCGTTTCTTTGCTTCATCTATCAGGTTTTTACTTGCGTCTATTCCAATTGTATCAAAGCCATCTTCTATTAGATATTGAACATCTCTTCCAGAAGCACATCCAACATCAAGCACTTTAGCTTTCTTTGGCAGAAATGAGATAAATTCATTTAAAGGGAACTGAACAATCTTCTGGAAGTTGTATTCAGCATACTCTTTTGCGAACTTATCATAGACTGCTATTGTATCTTTAAGTTCTTGCTCCATTCCAGCATAGAAGAAGTTGTTGTTTTTAAAGATTTCTGTATGATGAATGATGTATGATGATGATAACTTGAAGAAAATCCCACGAAGGTTTCACAAATAATCTAACATGGTTTTATTAGAGCTAATTGTTATTTAAGATTGTTATTTCATAAAGATAATTTTATTTCAAATTGCTATTTTAAATTTATTTCATAACATCCTTAACAATCATCACCAATGCATCTTTTGGCTTTCTAGCTTTAACAACAGCAGAAGAAAGCAGAACCCCTTTTGCCCCAAGATCAATAGCTAGCTTGATGTCTTTACTATTGTGGATACCTGCTCCTACTAACAGCGGTGTTTTAAGGTATTTAGCTATGTTCTGAATTATGTGTGGTTTTGCTTTACTAACACTGATCCTTCCTGCAATCAGCTCAGGTGGCTCGATAGCAATGAAGTTAGGTTGCAGCGCATCTATCAATCTAGCGTCTGCACTATTTGGAGCACAGACTATTGATTTTAGGCCAGTTTCAATGCATCTCTCTATTGTCTTTTCTATATCTATAAATCTAACTGGGTGCTCTGAATGATTAATTAGTGTACCTATAGCACCTGCTGATCTAACAGCCTCTGGCAAAATAAAGCCTGTATGTTTTCCTAGGTTGATTGGATCAACATGCTGCGCTACTATTGGAATATCAACCACTTCATAAATACGTTCTATATCAAGAAGTTGCGGAGCAATTGCGATATTTGCATTGGTTTCTTTAGCAGCACGATCACAGGCTTTTGCTAGTATCATGGCTTGCTTTCCTGTTGCTTCTTTATAAGCCTTAAAGTTAACTAATACAAATGGAGTCTTTAACATTTAGAATAGATATATTTGAGTATATATATATTTTATGTTAGAATTAAGCCCTTGTTTTTAATAAAATAGGATTTTAATAAAATAGGAAAAGATTATGCTTTTCCTAGTATCCTGAACACTTTAGTTCCACAGGTTGGACACTCACCTTTGATGGCTTTCATACCATTCTTAAGAACAACCTCTTTGCCATTCTTAATCTCAACCTGTTTTTTACACTTCATACACCTTCCCTGTGCCATTAATAACACCTCCCCAAATATGAAATTATTTAGTAATAATTGAGTTTTATATATAAACATTTCTATTATTATTCATATTTATTCTCTATATTTGAGAATTATTCGTCATTGTATAAAGACGACAAATTATACTTTTCTTTGTCAAACATCACATCAAATATCAGAAAAAATAAAAATTCACCTCTTTTATTTAGGTTTATCTAGCCATTTTACAGCCACGTGTAAATGCATGGCCGATTAAGTCACCATCATCAATATCTTCGTCAATAGCTTCTTCCTCTTCCTCAGCTATTGAGTCATAACCTTTAGATGCGATTTCGAGTAGCTCCTTTTCAATCTCTTCTATCATATCCTTTACCATGGAACTCACCCCTCTCTGATTTATTATTTTATAACAGTAATTTAACATCATGCTGTGTATATAAAGATTTGTTGTGGCATTTAATACAACAAACGAAAAGATTAAATATTAAGGGTGTATCCAGAGATGTAGAACAGAGATATAGGAGATAATAACAGAGGTATAAGAGCATAACAACAAGATGTAGGGGTAATAGCATATATACTTGTTTATTGACATTATGTGCTATATATACTATATATTGGCACTATACGACACTTACTATAGCAAGATATACTGAGTAGCAGGGTAAAGCAGGGTAATATCCATTAGATCAATAGCTCTGAAACCTTTAATATGATTTAGAAATTTTAGTAAATAATACTTACATAACATATTCAGAAATAACATCAAACATAACATAAACCACATAACAAAGATTAGTTATGTTTGGTTCATTATTTACAGGTTATATTCAAAGTAACATAATATTAATCATAGACATCTATGTTGTGACATCTATGTTGTCTATATGGGGGGATAATATGCATGAAAAAATATTGAGGGAGATTGGTCTTAGTAATAATGAAGCAAAAATTTACCTTGCACTGTTAGAATATGGCTCTGCTACAGCTTGTAAAATAGCAGAGAAGTCTGGGGTACATAGGAGTAATGTTTATGATGCATTAGAGCGTTTGTTAGAAAAAGGTCTTGTGAAATATGTGATTAAAGGAAATGTGAAGGTGTTTGGTGTTTTATCTCCAGAAAATCTTCTAAGCTATGTTAATCAAAAAAGCGAATTATTAAAGAAGATTTTGCCTGAGATGATGCTTAAGCATAGCTTGACTGAAGAGAAAACACGTGCATATATACATCAGGGTGTATCTGCATTTAGACTAATATTGCAAGAGTGGCTGAAAAAGAAAAAACCAATTCTTGTTTATGGCATTCCAAAGAATGCAATTGATCTTATTGGTCCCTGGATAGAGGTGTTTCATAATGAGAGGATCAAGAAAAAGATTCAGATGAACCACATCTATAATGATGATGCTAAGGAGAGGATTAGTTTTCTTAACAAGTTGCCTTATACCGCGGCTCGTTTTTTGAATAATAAGTACGAATCAATGGTATCAACAAACATCTGTGGCGATGAGGTAATGCTATCATTGTGGATTCCTCCAGTTATCGTCATTAGGATAACTAGCTCTAAAATAGCAGAATCCTACAGAAATTATTTCAATGTTCTATGGAATGTTGCCAGGCAAGATGCTAGGCAGGATGATTAATATTTCAAATTGGATTTCAAATTAAAAATTATTTTTAATACTTTTAATAGTTAGGTTTAAAAGCAACAATACCGCCTATCTCTGCGCCTGGTTTGCTTATATCCTTATTTGGTCTAGAAGCTTTTATGTTCTCAAACCCTGCTTCCAATAACAATCTTTCTATGAATCGTCTAGAACTGTAGTATTCGACTCTACCAGATAGTGCTAGTTTCATTTCATCATCTACATCACGCAATAATTGGTCGATTATGCCGTACTTATCAACATCTGTACCCTCTAATGCTTCTATAAAAGGTCTTGTTCCATCATAGAATTGTTTAACTGGTTTGATAAAATTTTTTTCATCGTCCTCTATACCGCTATCTATCAGAGGAATTGCTCTCTTATCTTCTTTTAATTTCATTATAACAACATTATACCCCATATTCTTAAATTTAGTTACATGCTTTTTTTCGATTGGCAATATAACTAGGCCTTCATTATCTATTACTATTTCGTGTTCTGCTTTTGGTTTTTCTTTGCAGTATTCAATATCAAATTGGGTGCATCCTTTTGGCACGTTCAGATAGTAAGTTATGTCAGCGTCTCTTTTGTCTATAACAGCTATGTTTGTATTCAGTAGCTTTGAAACATCTTCTGCTATCTTCTTTATCTTAGCTTCACTATATCTCATATCTGCAAAACCTGTTCCATAGTATAACATGCCACCAGGCTTTAACATACTCCATATACCTTTTACAACGTCAAATAATGCATCCTTGTAAGGCGCTGTATGGTGAAGTGTTAGTGTAGCATCTACACAATCTGCACTCTCGTCAGCCACACAGAAACCTGTTCTTATGTCGTTCTCGATAAGTGTTATAGAACTATTTGGAAGTTCTGATGCTGTGATATTCTTCTTTATATTCTTTTTTGATTTATGAATAATGTTCTCTATGCCGAGCTCTTCACTTTGCTTTATGTGTTTTAGCCGGTTTAGCAACTCTTCTTTTGAAGAACTTAGTTGTATGGAAGTGATAAAGAAATCTTTTGACCTCTTGTAAGTGTATAAAGCAGCCATCCCAAGAACTTCTGGATTATAGTCTAGACCAATGATTTTCAGATTTGGTCCAAGATTTGCTAATATGTTCATTTTATCTCCATAAGGAGCCAAGTTGGAACCAACGCCAACTATACAAAGGACTTTAGAATCACTTTGTCTTAAATAGGATATCACATGCTTGAAAAGGTCCTTATGCAGATTGCTGAATATCTCTGCTTTTATGAGTGCTCTGTATGGCAATGTTTTTGCAGCGATGTCTTGTTTGTTTGACATAGTACTAAAGTTTTAATTCAATTATTTTTAACTAAATTTTTAATAAAAGAGAGCTCTTCAAGAATTTCTTTTTTTGATAAGAGTGAATAAGAAGTATCTATTGGTCTATCAGAATAGCTTTTTATTACAGAGGTTATGTTAGGAGCTCTATTGTATAATTCCTTGAACGACTCTTTTGATAGATCCTTAGCTTGTTCAATCATTTCGGTTTCTTCTTCTGTTAGATCTAACCTTTCGTCTCCTGTTGGGTTCAGTTCTTCTAATGGCACTGGATAAAATTTTCCATCCTGGAATTTACCTTTGGTGCCTATACAATACCCAATATCTGCGGTTAGCTCACCAAAACTTGGAGAAAAACAACCAACATTTGCAGTTTTGTTGTCTAGAAGATCTATTAGAAGATCATAAATAAAAGATGGGTTCTGTTCGATTCCACTGTATGAGCCAATATAGCTCTGGTCAAAACCCTTTTCTGGAGCATTATGAAGTATACCTCTCACAAGCGGAGTCATCTCTTCATCTATAAGTATGTTGTATTCTTTTAAAAAAGGAAAAGGTATGCCATTAATTTTGATCTGTGAAAATAAGTAGACTGGTTGATGGTGGACACCTGAGACAAGTGTGTTTTCTATACTCAATTCTTCATCAGACTGATCTTTGACATATTGATATAGATCATGTCCTTTATCTTTTTTTATTTTTCTAACAGCTGTGAGTATTTTCTCTTGATGATTAACACCATTTGGGCCAAGCCAATATCTGAGGCTTTTATAAAACCTATCAGAATCTAATATAGGACTGACCAATAATTCATCAGGATAGCCTGCTATGTACTTTGTTATGATTGCGTTTTCTTCTGGTAGATTAGAAGACATGAAAACAGTGGCTTTTTTCCTGGTTTTTGCCAGAAGTTTAGCAAATTCTATTATTCCACTTAGATTATGTTGATGAATCAAAAAACGCGATCCCTGTACTGTGGCTTCTTGTTCTGGTTTATGTTGTTTTATTGCATTTACAACAACATCACAATTATCAATAAGATCTGGTGATAGTTCACAAAAAGGAATAAACTGGACATCTTTTTCAGGATCTTTTTCTTTAGCCCTCTCTATTCTTCGTTCATATGCTTCTTTTTGCGAATTCAATATAGAGTGGCTTCTTCTAACAGCATAGATCTTTTTAACACGATCGTTGTTGATTGTATCTGTCAATAACTTGTCTCCAGTAAACCCTAGACCTAAGATTAACAGGTTAATTTGGTCTAATGCAGCACCCATTGCGTACCCCCTGTAATGTAGTAAAACCAAGTCATATTTATAAAGATTTCTATTCTCTATCTCTAGTGTTGTGTTGTTGGTTCAAGAGATGATTTTTAATAGAATTAATAAAACTGTTAATAAAATTAAAAAGTTCAGAGCTCGATATCTGCTATTGAGTTATACTTTCTTATGTTGTCTACATTGTAGATGTTAGCTATGGTTAATATGTCATCGATATAACTAGGAGGATCTACAATATATAGACAACCTTTTTTGCCTCTTTTATCTATTTTGTTTCTTAAACGGTCTGCATTTGCAACAAAGATATCTCCAACAGTTTTTGAATCAATGTAGCGTGCATATTTTAGAAAGAAAACTAAATTTTTGTTGTACTTTACTAACTCGTCTATCTTTGCGATATTGGTCTTATACCTAGCTTCATCTGTATACCATAGATCGCCCTTGATTATGATAACTGTGGTATCTTTGACTTTTTCAAAAGCAGGATTTATATCATACCATTTTATTATCCATGGCGCCATTTCTTCTAACATAGCTATATTCCTATCAGTACTAGGACAGATGTACACACCTTCTTTTTTGTGCTTATAGAGATTTCTAATTTTTATTCTCATTGGTTTTGTACCTAAACCCTCTCTCATCTCTAGTTCAGCTTCTATTCTATCTGTTTGTCTCTTACCATCACATTGGAATATATTATCAGCAGGCATCGAAAACGCACCATAATTTTTCATATAATACCCCCATTATGTTGTGTGTGTGTTTTAATTTATAAAGGTTTCTGTTTATAAAATAATAATGATAATAACAAATGATTATAATAATTTCTTGCTATTTTGATTTAGCATTGAAAATACTGTGAATAGCGCGACTACCCTGCGAAGCAGCTGTTATGATCTGTTTGAACTCGGTTTCATTTGTGATGTCTCCGGCAGCATAAACTCGGGCTATGTTTGTTGCCATATTTTTGTCAACTTTAACATAGCCGTATTCATCCATTTCTATGCCGAGTTCTTTTACAATTGCTGTGCTTGGCACTTGGCCAATCTCGATTAGAACAGCTTCAACTTTAAGTTCAGAATTGTCTTTTAGAAGCACCGAGCTTACAAGTTGTTCGCCACGAATCTCTTTGACTTCTGCAAAAGTTTTAATTTCAATATTCTGCCTTTTTTTAACAGACTCTATGTTAATGGGCTCAGCTTTAAATCTGTCAGAGCGAACAAGAAGATAAACTTTATTTGCTATGTCAGACATAAACAATGCTGTTTTAAATGCCGCGTCACCGCCACCGACAACAGCTACATTCATGCCTTTGAATAAAGGACCATCGCAAGTTGCGCAATAGGTCACACCTTTGCCGTAAAATTTGTCCTCACCAGGAATGTTTAATTTTCTTCTTTTGGTGCCTAACGCAACAATGAGGTATTTGCCAAAATAATCTTCTTTATCTGTTATGATTCTAAACAATTCCCCCTCTTTTTTTGCTTCTTTAATATTGGTTTGTACAATAGGAACATTCAATGATTCTGCATGCTCTTGCATTTTTTTCATAAGATCTGGACCAGAAATACTCTTATAACCAGGATAATTCTCAACAAGATGTGTTGTAGCAGCAAGACCACCTAGCTCCTTCCCAATAATACAGCTCTTTATTTGATAGCGTGCTGCATATATACCTGCAGCAAATGAAGCAGGTCCTGCACCTAAAATTAGCACCTCATAAGTATTTTTTTCATCAGCCATTCATATATGAGAAATATGGTTGTATATATGTGTTGCGATTTCTCTCTAGTCACTAACACTTCACTAGTCATTAACACTTTATTAACACTGGTCATTAATATCAGCTAACTAACTGTTCTTAATATTAGCTCTGAGTTAGTTAGGATTTAAAACTTAAAATCGCAACACATATTTAGCATTTTACTAAAAGCTGATTAGAATTTAGAACATTTAGAACATATTTTGACAAAATATATAAATACCAATCAATAGTTAGATATAGTTATTTTGATTATTGTTATGTACTGTATGTAGCATGTGTTGGTTGCGTATGCTATACACAAAATTACTATTTTAAGGTTTTGATTATGGCTAACATCCGATTTTATCCAATAGACATAACCTATGTTACTGAAGGAGAAGAAACAAAGATTCTTTTATTTGGCAGAACAGACAAAGGCGAGCAAATAGCAGTTAAGGATAGTTTTGAGCCATACTTTTATGTGTTACCAGATCGAGGTTTTAATCCTGAAACAATACAAAAAACTATTGTTGAAGGCAACAGAATATTCAAGATTAAAAAAATGAATGAAGAGGTTCGTTCTTATATGGGTAATAAGGTTGGTGTCTATAGAGTTGTGGTTAATCATCCTTCTGCTGTTCCTCTCTTTAGATCTCTATTTTTATCTGATGAAACTGTTAAAAATGTGTTTGAGGCTGATATACTCTTTACAAGACGTTATTTGATAGATACAAAGCTAGCGATGATGACATTGTATGAGGTTGAAGGAGAAGAAGAAGCGTCACACCTTAAGGTGCCTGTTTTTAAAGCTAGGAAGATGACACAGATCAGTTCGGATTTGTTTCAGGGAGTCAGGGCGCTAGCTGTTGATATCGAAACTTACAATCCTGGCGGACGTTACTCTAGCTCTGACAAAGACCCAATTATTATGCTTGCAGTATATGGAACAGGTTATCAAAAGATTGTTACCTGGAAGCGTTTTAAAACAGACAAAAATATAGAATTTGTTAATAGCGAAGCAGAATTAATCCAGAAGTTTCAGGAATATGTTGAAGAATACAAACCAGATGTTATCATCGGGTATTTCTCAGATAGGTTTGATCTCCCTTATATTAAAAAACGTGCTGAGAAGTACAAGCTGAAACTCGATCTTGGCTTAAACCACACAGGTATTCAGCTTTCGCGCGGATACTCAAGCGATGTTAGGATAATTGGTATCTGCCACCTTGATATATACCAATTCATTTTCAACACAATGCGTGTAACAATGAAGACTGACACTTATGATCTTAGTTCTGTTTCAGCAGAAATACTTGGTGAAGAAAAGCACGATGTGAATATTGCGAATCTGGGTGAGATCTGGGATAATAGTCCAGATAAACTTGAAGATTTCTGCATGTACAACTTGCAAGATGCAAGGATGACCTATCTGTTGTTTGGAAAGCTATTTGCAAACATGGCCGAAATGGTTAACATCCTTGGCCTGAGTCTATACGATGTAACAAGGATGTCTTTTTCGAATCTGGTTGAGTGGTATCTTATTGGCCAAGCAAAGGAGAGGAATGTCATCGTTCCTAATAAACCGAATAGTGAAGAGCTTAATGCAAGAATGAATAGAGAACCTTTTATTGGTGCAATGGTTCTAGAACCAGAACCTGGTTTGTATAAGGATATTGCTGTGTTTGATTTTCGCAGTTTGTATCCGAGCATTATCGCATCTCACAATATTGGGCCTGATACGCTTAACTGCGACTGCTGTCCTGATGCAGATAATGTTCCAGAACATAATTTCCATTTCTGCAAGAACAAGAAAGGATTCATCTCATCTGTTATTGAGGATATTATAAAGAGAAGGTCAAGGATAAAAGAAATTATGAAGAAGAATTACGATGATTTGTTATATGCTAGGCAGTACACATTAAAGACACTCCTTAATTCAACCTACGGTTATTTTGGTTTTTATGGTAGCAGATGGTATTCACCTGAATCAGGAGAGAGTGTTACTGCTTATGCAAGGCATTATGTTAGAACTGTTGTTCAGGCTGCAAAAGAAAATGGCTTTAAGGTTATATATGGTGACACAGACAGTGTTTTTATTCAGATTCCAGAAGGAAAGACAAAACAGGATGCTCTTAACTTTATGCACACAGTTAACAGTAAATTACCTGGCATAATCGAGTTAGAGTTTGAGGGTTATTGTCCTGCAGGTTTGTTTGTTTTTACTAAGCATGGTGGCGGCGCAAAGAAGAAATATGCTTTATTGACAGAAGATGGCAAGATAAAGGTTGTTGGCTTTGCTTTTGTTAGAAGAGATTGGTCTAATGTTGCAAGAGAGACTCAGAGAACAGTCTTAGAAATTATTTTAAAAGAAAAAGACCCAAAGAAAGCATTTAACTATGTTAGAGATGTTATAGAGAAAGTTAAGCGTCATGAGATTCCTGTTAAAGATGTAGTTATTTCAACTCAGCTCAGACGCGGGGTTAGCAGCTATGAGCAGTATGGGCCACATGTTGCTGTTGCGCAAAGGATGAGTGCTCGTGGTATTATGGTTGGACCAGGGAGTATGATTAGATATGTGATTGTTAAGGGCAATGAGAAGATACGCGACAGAGCTCGTTTGGTTGATGAAGTTAGTCAAGATGATTATGATCCTGTTTATTATGTAAATAATCAGGTTATACCTGCTGTAGAGCAAATTCTTAATATTGTTGGCTATGGTAGAGACGATCTATTAGAAGATAAAGACCAAAGTAAGTTAGAGAGTTTCTTTTAACTGTTTGCACATTCTTTTATGTGTTTATTTTATGTGTTTTTATGTGTTTATGCACTTGTACGCTTGTATTGTCTTTGTCTATTGTCTTGTCTGGTTCAGCCAAATGAGGTTATGCTTCTAAAGGAACCAAAAACCTAAAACCAGAATCTAAAACCAAAAGTCTTAAATACAAATAATTTTTTTAAGGTTAGTTAAATAAGGGTGGAAACATGCGTTATAAAGCTTATAGTGCAATCATTGGAAGAAAGAAAAGAACCGAGGAACAAAGAGCAAAAGATGATGACAACAGACCAGTATTTGTACATTTATTTGATGTTCATGATCCTCATAAAACAACAGAAGTACCAAAAGAGATGCTAGATTTCAATGTTCATAGGGTAAAGATACATGGCTTAGATGTTAATTATTTGCCTGCCGGCAATGATATTCTAATAAACAGGTTGAAGTGGATTGAGGTTGGCACAGAAGAAAAGGAGCCTAAACATCTGTTGATTAAAGGAGAGCAGATACCAATCGGTCAGAAGAGTGAAGAGAAGTAAATGTTTTTAAGTTAAGATTTGTCAATTTTACTATGAAACAAATATATCAAGGAGCAGAAGCAAAGCTATATCTTGAAGGAAATAAAGTTATCAAAGATCGCTTTAAAAAAAAGTACCGCCATCCTGAGCTGGATAAAAAGCTGACATATTCCCGCACTAAAAGAGAAGCAAAGGTTCTACAAAAGTTGCAAGAGCTTGGATTTCCTGCACCAAGATGGATTTTTAATGATAAAAACATCCTTGAGATGGAGCATATTAAGGGGGCACAGCTAAAAGATGTTTTTAAATTGAAACATTGCAAAAAGATCGGAGAGATGATTGCAGAGATGCATAATGCAGGAATAATACATGGAGACTTAACAACATCCAACATGATAATGAATGAGAAAATATTCTTTATTGACTTTGGTTTAAGTTTTTTCAGTAAAAAATTAGAAGACAAAGCTGTTGATTTGCATTTACTAAGACAAGCTCTTGAAAGTAAACACTATGAAATCTGGCAGGACGCATTCGATAAAGTTCTAAAAGGTTATAAGGCTAAAGCCAAAAAAGCCAAGGAAATTATTATGCGTTTGGAGAAAGTTGTCGAAATGCGGGGGCGGAATAAAGCAAAAATATCACATTAAATTTTCTTAATTATAAAACTAAAATTTCTCAATAATATAAAACAACTCGTTTTTGACTTTAAATTTGTTATAGTTGTAACCAATAGAATTAAGTAATGTATCAAACCAATGACGTTCCTCTTTTAGCTTTTTGCCTGATAGAGATTTGATTGGAAAACTTGCAATTATATACTCTGCATTGATAGAAAGCAAAACATCTCTTGTGATGTTCCTTTTAATATTTTCAAGTGTATCGATTGTCTTAAACATAAAACAAATGTCTGCCTTAATTTTTTTTAGTTTTTTAGTTTCTGCCACTAAATTGAGCTGGACCGAAGTGCCAGTAATTCCTATCAGTTTTAGGTATTCTTGAATTGTTTTACAATCCTCTTTGTTTAGTTCAGATGTAATAAATATTATGTGCTTGAAGTCAGGGATCATGAAATAAGAAAAAGGGTTTAAGCCACAGGCTATATCTAATACAACAGTTACTTCAGGAATGGCTTTAAAGATTCTTCTATAGATCTTTTTGTAGTGTGGGAGTCGTTCTTTTGTTGATTTATGATGTTCCAGAACATTCTTATGTAATGCTATTAACTTACGATCCTTAAAATCAATATTGATATTTTTGTTTTTATAATTAGTATTAATATAATTTAATAATTCTTGAATTGCTTTTTGTTCATTTGACAGCTTAAACATCCCGTAGCTTTTTCTTGCTAATGAGCGGATTGCTTTTAGAAGTCGTTTATATTCTTTGCTATGCTTTAGTCTTGCAAAAGATTTTTCTTTATTTATTTTTTCTTTGATTTTTTTATTCTTTTTTAGGTACCTTTGGATCTCTTGTTTTATAAAGGAATCTTCTATTTTCTTAAGTTCTTTTTTTGATTTAATATCTTCGATTATCTCACTTATTTTGACCATAAAAATAGTTAATTTGTGGGCTATTTTAATTTTTGCTTTTTAATTATCCATCTAAGAAAACCAGATTTTTGAAATCAATAAATAGATTCTTTTTTACATATTTAGTTTATATAATGTTTAACATAATTTGTGTTTATAAGAGTCTTACATTTTATACACATTTTATACTTTATAACATTTTATACAAAACTTATTAAATAATTTTATAATTTTGATTTTTCACTTAATCTTATTTAATTTCTCTTAACTTGACTTTTAACTTAGGTTTTGACTAAGTGTAATAGCTTTCCTACTTTTTTTTAACTTCTACAGAATAGATATATTTTTAAACTATCGAAAAATAAATAACTCATCATATTCCTGGAGGGTGATAGAATGAAAATTGTTGCTATATCTGGTAGCCCTACAAAGGGTGGAAATACTGAGTATGTTGTAGATTTTGCTTTAAACATTGCTAAGAGACGTGGCCTAGATGTAGAGAAGATAGCATTAAGCGAGCTTGAGATTGGTTATTGTGTGGCATGCTATCGTTGCATTGGAACAAATATGTGTAAAACTCATGAGGATGATATGCAATTTGTTTATGATGTTTTACGTGAAGCTGATGGTATAATATTTGCAAGTCCTGTGATGTTTGGAGGTGTTACAGGCCAACTAAGGACGATGATGGACAGGTTGCGTGTTCTTAAAAAGAATAATATGCAACTAAAGAATAAGATTGGTGCGGCAATGGTCGTTTATGAGCGAGGTCATGAGGGGCAAGAGTTGGTTTTACAAGATATACAATCGTTTATGTTAAGTCAAGGAATGATTGTTATTGGTGGTCAAGGTGAGTTTGGAGGCATAGTAAAAAAACCAGCAGAAGAAGATGAAGATGGCTTGCTAACAGTGGAAAAAACTGTAAACAGAATGTGCGATTTATTAGAGGTTCTACAGTAAATAGTAATAGGGTTATAGTAAATATCAGTTCTGTTTTTTTTTCCGAAAAGTTAGGAAAGGGCAAATTCAATCAAGCATAAAGTGCAATAAATGAAATGAAGTAAAGGCAGTGCGTTGGTAATATTTATATACCACTTTATAATAATAACTCATATGAAAGTTCAACTAATACAACCAGCAGTAAATAAAAAATATTCAAGAATTTTGTCTAGCGGAACCATTCAGCCGATTGGATTAATATCATTAGCTACATTTCTACATAAGAATTTACCAGAAATAGATGTTGAAGTTTTCGATGGAGAGGTAACACCAGAAGAAGAAATTGAAAAGTGTATTGATGGAGATATAGTTGGTGTAGGTTCCACTTTAGTTACTCATGATAATGCTTTAAGAATTGCAGAAATTGCTAAGGAAAAAGGTGCTACAACTATCATGGGTGGAAAAAATGCAAGCGTATTGGCTGAAAATATTTTAAGAAACAGACCCTATATTGATTATGTAATTTCTGGTGATGGGGAACTTGCACTATTAGACTTAGTAAAGGGTATTTCTCCACTTTCAATTCCAGGGGTAATATATCGAACTAATAGTATTCCTGTTAGAAATGATGAACAATTTGTAGACTTTAGAGAAATTCCATTTCCAAATTTAGATTTTACAGACATGTCGAAATATTTTAAGATTTATAGAGCAAAACACCCACACAGGGCACACGATGGCATGATTGGAATATATTCTCAAAAAGGTTGTGAATGGAGAGAAAAAACAAGAGGATGTGATTTTTGTGGTAGACTTGAATATAAAACTCAACAAAAAGATCAAAAGGAATTATGGGAATATTATTCAGCACTTAGGTCTTTATATGGTTCTGATATAATCTTTTTTATATGGTTCTGATATAATCTTTTGGGATGTTTGTGATAATGTTACTGGAAATAGAGAATGGTTTGATAGTTTTGCTGCAGAAAAACCATCTGATTTTGATAATGAATTGAAATTTTACGTTAGAGCTGATAGATTACCACTAGAGGTAGTTAAAGCATTACGAAGGATTGGTACAAGTATTGTTTTTGTTGGTTTTGAAAGTGGAAGTGATGAAATATTGCGTGGCATCGGAAAAGGTATAACCACTGAACAGAACTTTCAAGCGTCAAGAAGGCTTGGGCAGGAGGGTATTAAAGTTGAAGCTTCATTTGTAGTTGGATTACCCGGAGAAACAGAGGAATCTTTGGAAAGAACTTACCAACATGCAAGAGAAATTGCAGATGTCTGTGATGTAGAAATGTGTTTTGCGAATATAATAATGCCTGTTCCTGGCTCAAAAATATATGAAAGACTTGTTAATTCGCCGTATGGATCACAATATCGATTATCAGATAACCCTGATCTAGAAGAAATCACACGAGCTTATTTGCAAGGATTCACTCACGTTGGTTTTGAAACATTACAGGAATTTGGAAAACGATTAGAACAAGTTGGAAGATTAAGAGGAAGTCATGGGTATATCTAAATGCCCTGTCCTTTTATTTTAAGGTCTTTTTCTCAATAGAATAAAATGATCGTTCACTCAGGCGAGACTCAGCACTAAAGTGCTGGGCAGCCTTGGGTATTGTAGGTAGAGCGACCGGCAGTATGACGCAGGATTTTCACACATATTAATTTCTTTGGGCTGGGAGGAAATGTAGTAACTATCATGTAATAAATAACTAAAAGGTTTATAAATGATTGTAATAATTATACTTATATGTTAGAAAGAATAGTAAATAGTTTCGGTAGATTGAGAAAATTACAAAGTATTGGTAGTTACGAAAGGTCAATGATTGAATATGGCTTAAATGAAGTAAATCAACATTGCGATAGTAGTAATACTTTGGTTCTTGCTAAAAGGATTTCTTTATTTTCAAAAGATGTTGATGACTACATTAGAAGAAGAGCAAGAACAGATTTACCTGCTTCACAATTTGTGGGCATTCCAGAAAGAAGAGAAGAATTTGTAGAAATTGGTGGAGTTCTGGTTTATGGAAATAATGGCTTGATTGAAGTTCGATATTCTTCGCTAGATGTAGAAAATGTTAGGGAACTAGTTGAATTGCCAACATCCAATTATCCTTGTGAATTTGCAGTTCCAAGAAAAACACGGGATGATTTCTATGGCGGAAGGCCATATAAAACTTACATAGAAACATCTACTGAATATCGTGTAAATCCCGAAGATTTTAATCAAGGAGATATAGTTATCGATTGGCATACACATCCTGATGAGGGAGTACCGAGTTTAGAAGATGTTAATTCAATGTTAAAGTTAGATGGTCTTATAGGGAATAAAAAATTGTATTCTGTTATTTATGTTCCTAGAGATGATCAATCTTATTGGTTCAAGATAGAAAAAGCCCAGCCCAAAGAGTAAAGTTTTTCTAATTTAGTGAAAATCCGAGTAATATTGCACATAACATATGCGATCGCTGGTTAACCGAACCGACCTCTACGAAGTGGGGGTAGTTAAGGCACAGGACAGATTAAAAACCAAAAGATTTTTATATAATTAAATAATCTTATTTAATATTAAATAATTTTGGGTGATTGATATGGTTTTAAAAACATTTAATGTGCAAGAAGATGTGTATAATAAATTTTCCCGTTTTTGTAAGAATCTTGGAATAAGTATGAGTAAACAAATAGAATTCTTTATGGAATCTTTTATAGAAAATGAACCTGAAGCTAAGAAACAATATCTGGAGAAACTTGAAAAAATTAGAAGAGGAAAATTTGTTAAAGTTAAAAGTTTCGCTGATAGATATGGGTTGTAATTATGAGTTATGATCTAGCAATTTCTGAAAAAGTAGATAAAAAGTTTAGTAAGTTGAGTAAAAAGAATAAAAAACAATTAAAGATAATTAACAAGAAAATTCAAGAAATTCTTACTAACCCATATCACTTTAAACCGTTGCGTGGTGATTTAAAAGGAGCAAGAAGAATTCACATAGATAAATCTTTTGTTTTAGTATATGAAATAGATGAAAAAAATAAACTTGTAAAAATTTTAGATTATGATCATCATGATAACATATACTAAGGTCTGTCCGAGCATTAATTGCGCCTAACATCGCACTTGCTGTTAGGGCAAGACTCAGCACTAAAGTGCTGGGCAGCCTTGGGTATTGTAGTGCAACGATGCCGAAGGCGAAAAGAGTTTTCGCAATCGCCATTATTCACAGAACGAAGTGATACATCAAAGACAAGAATCAAGGGGACACACTCAAACAAAAAACAAGAATCGGGGGCTTAATGATATCGGTTTTTATATTCAGGATATTGTTCAAATAACTCTTTTTGTAATTGTTCATTTGAATTTTTAGAATTTTTGAGTATCCTCTTCACTTTTATTGAAAACCAGAATGAAGCAAATATCATAATTGCTCCTAAAATTATTACCACGCATATTGTATATAAAGTAATTCCATTAATGGCGATTATAATTGCTACAACAGAAAGCAGTAAAGCAATTAGAGAAATAGCAAAAGATAGCATAAATGTCGCAGTATTAGATAAAAAATCTCTGTTTGATTGATCAAATTGAATCCAAAAAAGTTTATCTTGTTTTGTTCTCTTCATTTAATACAATCCTCAATTATTTTAATTTCTTTACTTTTTAGATTGTATAAGTCATAAAGAATAATATTTATCTGTTCAATAATCGCATTTATTTGTCTTAATAATAAATTTTTTTCATGTTTTAAATCAGTTGAATTATATCTCTTTTTTAACTCGATTACATTGGAAACCATATTCACAATTTTATCATGTTTATCTTTTTCAGAAGAATCATTAAAATTAATCCTTCTAATTGGTATTTCTCCAGCGAATTGCTTATTTGTGGCATAGAAGCCGCCACTCAGAAAAATGCTAGTTTTACTTATGAAAAATGATGCAATTGGACTGTTTAGAATTGCTATGAAATAAAATGGGTTTTCTTTCACTTCATCTTTTAGTATTATTCCATTTGCACCCACATTATCAAGGCAATATTCACCTTGATTATCAATTGCTGAAACTGTCTTTTTAACGACATGAGGAATCAATATCTTTTTTAAATGCACGAAGTGCCTTTTTGAGTGTGTCCCCCTTATCTTTTTTATTCTAAATTAACATCCGCGATCGCTGTTGTGCGAAGTAAGCCGCAGTTCGTGAGGGCTTATACGGGCCAGGTGAGGATTTATTTGTGAGGATTCAAGCTTTTTGAATGGGCTGAGGAGACTGTTTTTCTAATTTTTTTACTTCAGTAGCACCACCACTGGCGCCGGCGAGACAAATCAAAATCCCGATGAGCTTGCGAGTCGAGATTTTGATTTGGCGAGTAGGATTTGCAAAGCAAATCCGTCGGCTGCCTGTTGTGGTGGTGCATATAATTCTCCATAAAAAAACAGCAATCCGAATGTACGCATAACTATTTCTTATAACTAGACTAGATTGTTGAGTTTTTTTGAAATAAATACCAAAAGATATATATATTAAAGCTGCCAAATAAAAATTATATAAAAAATTAGTTGGATATAAAGATTTAAAGATTCCAAATGTTATTCAGATTTGAAAATTATAAAAAAAGTTGATACAATAGAGAATCTAAAATTTAATCAGCATAACTTGTTGAGGTGGTATTTTTCTGATGACAGGGCCATTACAATCAAAAAAACTTCTAAGAGGAGCTAAAGTATATATCCACTTTAAAGATGAGTATGCTAAGATTGAGCACATCGATGTTGAACATCCTAAATTAAATGAAATTATTAAAGATAAGGAAAGTACGTATGCAGCTGGCAAGAAAGGCGGATTTTTTCTAGGGCTAAAGAAACCTATGTTAGAAAGGTTGAGGAAAATCTACAAGGTTAAATCTAAAGGTTAAAAGAATAAAATATAAATTGGAAAATTGTAAATAAATGTTCGGAATTAAATCTTCTTAAGACAAAAATTTAAATAACCCATCACACCATCGTTTTACCATCTTCTGGGAATAACTATATCTTTATATACAAAATCACTAATCCAAATATAATAATCCAAATATAAAAGAGGTGCTAGATGGTTGAGGTTTTTGCTAATGTATTTGTACAGATGGGGATAATCATTATTGTTGCGACTCTTGGCGGCTATCTCTCTAGGCTTCTCAAACAACCTCTGATTCCACTTTATATCCTTATTGGAGTTCTGTTAGGACCAGAGTTAGGTTCACGTCTCGGTGCTATGCTAGGCATTAATTTTGCAGGCCTAATTACAAATCAAGCATTAATCCAAGATCTAGCGATGTTTGGTATTGCTTTCTTGTTGTTCATAGTAGGCCTTGAGATGAACATAAAAAAGCTAAAAAACATCGGTCATATATCAATTATAGGAACACCAATTCAGGTTGCACTGATGTTCATATTTGGCTTTGTTATTACAACTGCTTTTCTTGGCAAATTCTTTCCTGGCACAAGGGACGCAATCTATATAGGATTAGTGCTGGCGTTCAGTAGCACTGTTGTGGTGATAAAGCTATTAGCAGATAGGCGTGAGCTAGATACATTACATGGGAGAATCGCTATTGGAATATTAATTGTGCAGGATATCATAGCTATTTTAGCCATAACATTCTTGTCAGCGATTGGTGTTACATCTATTGTTAAACTCATACTTACATTATTAGGGGCTGTAGCGTTGATCGTGATAGCGTTGTTATTGGGTAAGTATGTGTTTCCGAAGATATTCAATTTCGCAGCTAAAAGTGAAGAGCTTCTGCTTTTAAGCTCTTTAGCAGTGCTATTTGTGTTTGTGTTTTTGTTTAATGCTATTGGTTTCTCAATAGCAATTGGTGCCTTTGTGGCAGGTCTAGCATTAGCTAATCTACCTTATAACTACGAAGTCATTGGCAAGGTTAAATCAATAAAAGATTTTTTTGCTACAATATTTTTTGTGGCATTAGGTATGCAGTTTTCTTTAATAGGTATTAATACCTCGGTCTGGATTCCGCTATTGATACTGTTTGTAATGATCGTGATAGCGAAACCAATAATATTTATGTTTCTTGGAGCTTTTTTTGGATATACCGAGCGTACTCTATTTTTATTTTCTTTTTCACTTGGACAGGTTTCAGAATTCTCGCTCATCATAGTCAGCCTAGGTGTGCTAGAACTAAAACAGGCTTCAACCGCGTTATTATCCGTCACTATTGTTCTTGCTATAGCCACAATTGCATTCACTTCTTACTTCATCAAGTTTGAAGATAAGATCTACAGATTCCTGAAGCCACGGTTTAAGATATTTAGCAGGACTACGGCAGACTTAGAGTATTTGCCTGCTAAATATGAATATGATATTATACAGATTGGCTATGATAGGATTGGCTATAGCATCCTAAAAACATTGCAAGATAAAAAAGATAGGGTTTTAATATGTGATTTTAATCCTGAGATAATTAAAAAACTCATCGTACAAAAGATTCCTTGTATTTATGGTGACGCGGCAGATGAAGAGATACTAAAAAGGCTCCATCTAAATAAAGCCAAACTAGTGATATCAACTTCGCCGAATTTCGATGATAATGTAATAATCATAAGAAAAACAAAAGCAGCTAATAAGAGAGCACATGTTTTTGTAACTGCAAACACAGTTGATGAAGCACTAGAACTTTATAGGCATGGTGCTGATTATGTGATCATACCACATTTTCTCGGTGGTGAAAAAGTTTCTTCAATATTAGAGCAAGCATCAAAGAATTACAGAAAGTTTAGATCATTAAAAAAAGAGCATGTAGCACATCTTAAAGAAAGATTAAAAATGGGGCATCGAAACACACTAAAGAATCATCGTTAAAGCGTATTAAAAATGGACAAACAACTGTTAAAGCAACTAAAACAAAAAGTAAAATTGCTTCCTGCTGTTACTAGGATTGGTAAGAATGGTTTAACTGATGCTGTTGTAAAGGAGATCATAAAACAATTAAACAAAAAGAAGCTTGTTAAGGTAAAACTGTTAAAAGCAGCGTTTGTGCAAACAGATAAAAAAGATCTAGTCGAAGACATTCTAAAAAAAACAAAAGCAGTGCTTGTTGATGTTACGGGATCTAATGTTACTATTACAAAACGTGAAAAAAAGACAACATCTTATTTTAAAGCACACATGGTTTTAATTAATTCAAAGAAAAAAACAAAAAGAATATAAAGCTAGAAAATATCAAATGAGATATGGCTGAAATAAAAAAAGAGGAAAAAAAAGAAGATAACACTAGTTTGGAGAAGTTTGGTTTTGAGAAAGAAGTATGGGAAATAGCAAGATTTGCTAAGCCTGTCGAAACTGGCTTCCCAAAATCAGTTGCAACTTATCATTTTATTAACGAGTCTTTTACTCTGTCCATAGAAGAAACCTATTTTTGGCTACTGAATTACATACAAACAGATGAAGGTTTTTACGAGGCTCATAAGATTACAGACCTTTTTGCTGCTGCAGAGCAGAGCTCTTTGTGGGGGACGATATCGCAACGTCTAAGCTATCAGGAAGATCGTGTTTCTAATTATCTTGCTGTAATCAGCAAACAGATAAAAGAGTTGTTTCAGATCGTACGCGAGTTAAGAATTATAGACGAAAGATTGAACTATTATGATCTAAGTGCTAAGGGACACCTCGCAGCAGAAATCGCGTTAAAGGGAATCTGGATTGACATGGTTGAGGGGGCAAGCAAAAATCCAAGCTCAGTCTATGGTCTGGCGCAGCAGGTTGGTTTTGCAACCTTGCCTGATTTATTCTACGCAACGTTCCCAAAAAGTAAAGAAGATGTTGACGCGGTTGTGGACAAACTAGAGTTTAATAAAAAAGTCAAGGAAGTACTAAAGAGAAAATTGTTTTCATTTTTATTATGGAAAGAAGAAACATACAAAGAGCTTAAAGCACGAAAAAGTTTCCAGCTAAAATTTTTAAGGCAGTTTTATGATGTAATGAAACTGTACATGTCCTGGATAAAGCCACATTTAAGGCATGTAAAACGTCTAATGGCAAAAGAAAAATTAAAAGAAGAAGCTGTGATAGCAGCTTTTGAGACAACTGCAATCGAGATTGAGACATTGCTAAGGCAACCGCAGCCTAACAAGCAGTTTCACCCTTGTGTATTAATCAATCTGAAATATACAACAAAACCTTCGCTAGGTTATCAGCAGGTTGAGAGCTATCAGCGCGGGCCTATACATGTAGGCAGAGTAGATGTATGGATACATGCTTATGCTTGGAGTGATGAAGAGTTAGAGAACTACAAGAAATATAAGAATGAAGAAGATCTCGATTTATTAAAGTCTGTCTCTGCATCTGTTGAAGCTGCAATGGATGCTCTTGGAGACGATTTGAAGCGTTACTTGAAGGAGGCTGGTGAAGAGATAGAAGAACCAATAAAAGAAGAAGAGAAAATTAAACTCCCAACTATTCTAGATCCATTTATATCGGTTGTTAAAGGGTTTGGTGAACTCGGCAGTGTGTTCGGGTTCAGAATACCTGAGAAGAAGAAAGGGCCTAGTAAATGGGAGCTAGACAAACAGAGGAAAGACGCAGAGAATAACGCTAAGAAAGTTGCATGGCGTACATACAAAAACTATAAGAAAGCGCATAAGATGATAGCATGGTGATATTAGCTGTAATAGCTGTAATATGATTCTTAGAATACTTAGAAAATACTTAGAATATGATACTGTTAATGTTTTTTTTAGATTTTGCGCAAAAATATTGAGCATGAATTTGCTTTATGCTCTATTCTTGAAGTTTTGAAAAGAGAAAAGAATTTTGAAAACCAAAATCAGCCTTAAAAAAAATCAAAAGGAAAAGAAAAATTAAATAATCTAATAATAGTCAGATAAGAACGAAGGAATATCTAATTTATCATCGGGTAATCTGATGTTAGAACGCAAAATATCGATAAGATATATTTTCTCCTTTGGACCTTCTTTTAGTTTAGGTAGTCCGATCTCTTCACCAAATTTAACAAGATACCCATTTGGTTTGCTCGAAAGGCTACAAGTCACCCCTATTTGTTGTCTCACTTCAACATTTTCAAATTTTGCAAAAATCGCCTTGCTAACATACTCTTTCATAACGCTTTCAACATGTTGTGCAATTGTTTTGTTAATCTGTAAAACATCATCGTACTGTACTTTATCTATACAGCTTATTAGCTCTTTATACATTCTTAAAACCGAGGTTCGATTAAAAAGCTTATCTCTGTATTCTTTTCTAAGATGCCATTGTGCACCACAAAGAATAACATATATCTCGCCAAACATCTCAACTGGCCTTGCTAATCGCCAATTGATAATTGAAAGGCTATTTTCGACTTCATTACCAATAATTTTTCCAAGGTTATGTTTAATAGACTTATTCATTATCCAAAAATAATTCATCCATCTGTCTGTCTGTTAAAGGCTGATTGATTAATTCTTTAAAACCATCTTTACTTTTCTTTTTTAATTTTATTTCTTCTAATCCAAGTTCTTCTTCTGTTATGCTCATAATCAAAAAACCCAATAGGTTCTTTATAAAACTTTCGGTTTTCATCACTGTCCAGAAGTCCTAATGCCTTAAAAAATATGAATAATATTTAAATACCATATTTAAATACCTTCAATTATTATTACTAAAAATGGCACAATTGTCTGTCTATCTAAAAAGAGAGCTGATTAAGTATATAAAGGAAGAACTAGATCGTGGGGTTAAACTTTCAAAAATTCAAGAAGCCTTACTTAAAGGTGGCCATAATCGCAATCTTATAGATGAAGTGATCTATGATCTAAAAAAACATAACTTTGACATTGTTAAAGCATTAAGAGAGCCCCTAAGACTTAATCCTGAGGCAGAAGAGCTTTATTTTGATATTGTCGAATCCCTTGTTCGCTACATTGAACAACAACTTGAGCAGGGCTCAACAATTACTGAGGTAAAAGAGACCTTGCTTGATTTTGGTCATGCAGAAGAAACAATTAACAAAGCAATAGACCGTGTTCTAGCTGCAAAAGAAAAAGCATCTCGCAGAATTAAGCTTAGTAGTGTAGCTTTATCAGCAATCATCCTGTTCGCAATTATGTTCACATTCAGTGCAATCACTCTAGAACCTTTTTCTTTAGTTGTAATTGCATTCTTCCCTTCAATACTAATGTTGGCTGTTGGCGCATTTTTTCGCGGGGAAAAAAATTTATTATTAGTGATGCCATTCTTATTAGCAATAATCTTTTTCCTACTTGGGAGCAAGGTAGGTGTGATAGCAAATATGGAAGTCGGACCATTGACATTTTATAATCTAGTATTCAGCCTGGTGATAGCTGCTGTTATCTATGATAAAACAAAAAAAAGAAAAAGGCAATTAAAACTTCGTTGGAGCAAAAAAGAACAGGCATTTACTCCAAAATTAGTAAAATTATAAATTACAACTCAGGAATAATAAAAAATCAAAGAATAAAAATCTATTGGAAAATTATAAATATCAGCGATACATTTTCCAGTTAAAGTGATATTAAAGTGATAGGTGTATAAATGATAACACTTGGGGGAAATATAGAGCTTACAGGTTTTCGTGAGCTAGATAAAGGAGAACTTTCTGTAGTTAAGAAGATGGTTGGTAATTATGTTAAGCGCTTTAATGATCTTGCTAGTAATTTTGAGAAGTTAAAGCTAACAATGAGAGCCATAAGCCAAACTCCGAAGTCAGAGATTTATGAGATCAATGCTCAAGTCATTGACAATGGTCAAACAATAAATGCAGAACATTCAGATAGAAATTTGTTTTTTTGTATTGATCGCGTCCTGAAAAAGATCGAGAATAGTTTTGATGTTATTAAGGGAAAAAAGTTATAAAAATTGGTAGTTATTTGAGATAGTTATTTGAAAATTCTTCAATATTATGCTGGTTAATCTGAAATACTATTAATCTGAAATACATTAATTGAAATACTATTTAATCACAGCCTTCAAACTTCTAATCGCAACCTCTATCTGTTTAGAGGTTGGCTCTTTCGTTGTAATATACTGTACCAACTTACCTGGCCACGCCAATGCTCTAAAAAACCAGTTCTTTCGATATTTGCCTGATAAACGCAAAAATTCATAAGAAAATCCTGCTATCAGCGGCAATAACGCAACTCTAGATCCTAATTTTAACCAAAAGTTCCAATCCTTTGGTATCAGAATGTAGAGCAGAATACTCACAAAAATCACAACTAACCAAAAACTGGATCCACACATCGGGTGTTTGGTGGAATACTTTTTAACATTCTTAACAGTAAGATTCTTGCCATCTTGATAGCAATGTACTGTTTTATGCTCTGCACCATGATAACGGAATAGTTGCTGCACATCCTTCATCAGGGATATAAAAAAAAGATAAAGTATAAATATCGCAATCTTTACAAAGCCTTCAATTAGGTTGAATGTAACATTTCCAACCCGTGTCACAAATCGATCAAATAGAACAGCAAACCACAATGGCAAGAACTTAAACAAGAGAAGAGCTAATCCTATAGCAAGAATAAATGTAAAGATTATGACAATTGTGTTTATTCCCTTGTTTTTTTCTCTTTTGCGATGTTTCTTTTTTTCTTCTTCTATCTGCTGGTTAGAGCTCCATGTCAAAGCCTTGCTACCAAGCACTATAGTATCAACAAGCATAACAAGACCGCGCCAAATTGGGATTTTAGCAGAAAATTTTCTTTCTTTTATTTTTTTGACTAATACCTTAATTTTATTATTAGGTAGACGTACTGCTATAGCATACTTATTTTTGGTGCGCATTAGAACTCCTTCTATCACTGCTTGTCCGCCTGCTGCCAATATCTCTTTTTTTGACATGATTTTAGGATAAATTCAGGGTATATAAACATGTTGCTATAAATTTATAAATAACACAATTTATAAATAGACATGTTATACACTTAACAATAGATGTGTTATACACTTAACTACTGAAAATGTCACAAGAACTGGGTGCCAGGGTACCTACAGAAGATGTAAGGACTTATGCTCATTGTTATTCATATTTATCAGGAAAAAGTCTGCGTCAGATAGCTAAAGAACTTTCTAACATCTCAAAGTTAAAAGAAGCATCTATTAAAAAATATTTATTTTTAGCTCGAAAAACCGTTCCAGAGATCATTAAAATCACCCTTGAAAAAATTCTTAGAGAAAATCATCACATAACAAGCATAGAACAAGCAAAAGAAAAAGAAAGTGAGTTAAATAAACAAAATAAAAGAGTCAATAAAGAACTCTCAAAAGCTATTCTAAATTTTATCTGCCAACGCAACAACTATCTAAAAAAAGACATTTACCAAGATATTGCAGCACTGACTGGATTTAGTAAAAACACGATTAAAGATTATTTTGCAAACAAAAGGCCAACTCTTCCAGAATCGATTGAATCTACATTAATTTACATGTTACAAACAGAAGCCAACAAAAATGGCTTCTATATTCCAGCCTATCTTCAAACAGCATTATTTTTCAATGAACGCCCAGATAGGATCAGTAATGTACCCTTGCTTGAATATGTGAGAGAAATCATCAGAGAATCTTGCAAAAACAAAAAAGGATTGAAGATAAGATCTTATTTACTGAAAAACCAATCAAATGATTCTATCCTTGTTTATAAAATTAACTCTCCTGTAAAAATACAACGTTGTGTGGCTAAATTAAATAATAAGAGAAAGGTTTTTTATTCTAAAGCTGATGGATTATTTGAAATAATAAAATATGGCGAAGAGTTCTGGATAGACATAGAGTTGAAATTACCTTACCACATTGTATACAAAAATAAACTATTAAGACAAGCAGATACATATATCCAATTTGCTGCATGTGTTTCTGAAAAAGGCATAAAAAGAGTTGACTATTGGTTTGAGAACTATAACCTCCCTTTATTCAGAGAAGAACTCAGAGCTCAAGCTGCTTATCGATATCCTGAGCAATCTTCTTCAATTGATGACAGGTTTGATGGATATCCTGCTCTAGTTCATCAATTAGAGCTGCCAGATTCTTAACACGCAACATGTACTTACCGCGCTGGCTTATAACAATCCCAGCTTCCATCAGTCTGTTTAAATGAAACACAACAGTTCCCCTGCTTAAGCCAAGCCTACTTGCAATCTCATCTGAGCTAAGAGGCTCGCCTTTCTTTGCAGCTTTTAACAACTCTATAAACAGTCTAAATCTAGACTTGTCCTTGTCACGAAGGTTGAATAATCCTAAAGAAATCCCAAGATATTGTAGCTCATTGTTTATAGTTTGCTGTCTTGGTACAACTGTTCTTATTATGGTAATTTTTTGGTGACGGATATACATGACTATAGAAAAACAGAACTAGTATTTATATTTTGTTGATTTAAAATCAACGGTAAAAGCAAGATTCTAGCTTTTAATTGTCTTATTCGTTATTCTTATTCATTTTGTTATTTGCTGTTAATATTTCTGTTAATATTTATCGTGTTGGATGATCGGATAATCGTTTGTTAGAGTAATCTTCTCTTACTTTATATTTTATTTTGGGTGTACTTAAAATTTGACTCAGATCAAGGTTATACACTAATTCAGCAATGAATTTCTCATTTAAATGTGGTTTACGCATGATCACATACAAATCACAACCATATTCTAGATTTTTATCTGAATCATTATGTTCTAATCTTAATGGATAATAACTTTTAACTGAAAAATCACTAAGCCTTGCTGGACCACTAAAAGAGATAATAGTTCTGTTAGACCATTTATGCATAACATTAGCCAAATTTATTGCATGATTTTTTCCCTGGCCATTTGAGCAGGATATATTAAACAAAGTGGCATTTGGATGCAGCATGTTAAGATACTCCTTAAATTCGTCATCAAAGATGTCAATAGCGTATTTTTCACCTTTTGTTGCTTCAAATAATCTTAAATCTACTTCAGCTAAAGAAAGTGAGGTTTGTGATCCGTGACCAGCGAGAATTAATAATTCTATGTTTGGTGTCTCTTTTATTAATTCATACACCTCATCTTCAGTTGCTACCTTTCTTGTTATCACATCATAAAATAAATTTAGGTTTCTGAAGAACTGAAAATATATCTTATTTGTAAATGCACCATTCCAATCAGATCTTGGAAAAATAAACAAGCAATTAGGTTTATCAGTATCATACAACCTAAGGTTTTTTTCGTTTAATTTTAAAAATAAGTATAAAACAATGTTATCTCCGTTCAACCCATATTTCTCGTGTAGAAATTTAGCATCTTCAATTTTATAACCCAGCCTAACAAAATCTATTAATGCGTCTGGACTAAATAGTAAATCTCCATTTTTATTTTTTAATTTAGTTAAGTTTTTAGTTGCTTGGTTTGGTCGGGTGCGTGTGTTTTCTCTTAATGCTTTCACAATATTAATAGCATCCATAAAATAATTTCCATTGTTGTCTTCTAAATTCGTATAGTCATTCATATCATCAAAAAAGTCGTCTAAATCTTCCAAGCAAGAAATCTTATTCATTTCTTCTAGAAGTTCATCAAAATAAAATGGTAGCGAGATATCTGAAAATTTACCAAGTATCTGTGCATACCTCTCCAATCTAGCATCAGGTATATTAAACTTAGAGTCAAACTTTTGTCTATAAGGCCTTGTTGCAAAATCGATATTTTTATTTTTCATATCATAGATTATAAATACTCCATTTTTAGATTCTTTATAAAGGGAAACATACTCTTTTAATGTTTTACAGTCTAATTTATTAATCGATTCAACGAAAAGAGGGTCACCTGACAGATCAATAAAGACTTCACGATTATTGTTAAAAAGATCGTAATTTTGTTCAACAGTTCTTAACCAACAATAAAAATGTAAATTTGATTTTATATTCTTTGCAAACATTGCTATTGTGCTTAGATTACCTACAAACATGTCTTTTGAAATAAGATCCATTATTGCGCTTCTCTTTAACTGAGCATAAAACTTAAAATCCAGTATAAAATCGCTTGGATATTTCAGGTAGTCATCTTCGTGCTCTGCTAAATCTAGATTTTCTCTGGTGTTTTGAACAATAGCAACAAGATCTTCTTGGTTTGATTCTAATATGCCTTTTGGAACTGTGTCATACATAAATCTAATGTTTTCGATAAATGCGCTATTCAAGTCATAAATCAATTTGTTATATTCTTTAGCACTTTGTTTTTTCATTTCTGTTAAAAACGAATCTAAATCTGCTTTTTCATATCTAGGATTGCTAGCTTTTCCAATTTCTATAAGTTCTTGATTATACTTTTCAATAAATCTTTCTTCAAAGAATTCTTTTGCTATTGTCAAATACAGGTTGTCTGTTAGATCAATAACATCAGTATTATTTTGCTTTTCAGTTTTGTTTATCGCAAAGTTATTGTCCAATAAGGTAAACCCGTATGATAAAGATTCGTCTATAGAATCCAGATAAGCATGGTTAGAACTTGAAATCAAGCAATTAGAGCATGAAATGTTATTTTCTTTTATTTTCTGTGCATGATTTGTTGTGCATCTTCCAATGCCAAATGCTTGAACACCTACTAGAAAGATTAAACCATAAACAAGTTTTTTTTCTTTATTTAGATAGTCTGATAGCTCTATCATTTAAACATAGCCCCACTACTAGCCAGTAGTCATTTCTATTTAAATATTTTACTGATTTTTAATTTTTGTTAGCTGTTTTATTGATTGTTTTGCATAGAAATCGTATAGAAATAAGGGGACCCTCATTAGTACTATAGTACTATTATTATCTAGGAATATAGTACTATTATTATCTAGGAATATAGTACTATTATTATCTAGGAATCATTATCTAGCAACTATTTATCTAGCAATCTATAATATCATTATAATCAGGTTAGTTGCTAACTTAACTGATTGATCTAATTTTTGAAAAACCAATCTTCCATTTTGTGATCAGATATGAAAGCAAAAATGGAACTATGAATTTGAATAAAACCTTGGTTCCTATAAATACTGAATAAACGCCCGAACTTATTAGATTATTTTCAAATAGCAACTTTATGATCACAACGCTTGTACTGAATTTCACTGATAAACTTATTCCAAGTAATATTGATTTTTTTGGGCCTAATACTTTTCTGCCCATTATATAACTGCTTGATACTTTAATTGCTTTGATTACTACTATAAAAAGGAGAACTAATAAGGGGTACTTCAATAGATAAGGCATGTTAACATCTAGACCCACCCATAGAAAAAATATTGGCGCTAAAAAACCATAAGCTAGTGTTCTGATTTCGGAATCTATGAATTTCAGGATCTTACGGGGTATAATATTTTTAAGGGCGATACCAGCTAACAAAGCACCCAAAGCAGCAGATTCTACATATTTTCCAAGCCCTATAAATAAAAAAATAAAAAATATAACTAAAAGAAAAAACGAAGGTATGTCTTTGTATTTGAAAGAGCTGAAATATTTTTTAAGTTTTGTTAGTATAAAAACAAGTACAAATAAAGAAAATAAGATCAATAAATTTATCCAAATGCTTAAGTGAGTATAACCTGTTGATCTACCAAGTATGACCACTATGATTATAATTGTGAGAACTTCTATCACATCATCCAGAACACCAATGCCGAGAATTGTTTGTCCAAGTTTGGTTTTCACAAGATTAAATTCGTCGAGTATTGGTAAAAGAACAGCTTCACCAACGGTTGCAAACGAAAGCGATAGTAGTCCTGCTATTAACCAAGATAATCCAAAAATGTAATGCACTAGAATAGAACCGATAATTGCTTCTGCAAAAATAATAATAAAAGTTGTTTTGATTATAAATTTGCTACTGGACAATATTTCTTTGATGTCCAATTCAAACCCAATAATAAAAAGAAGAAAATACATACCCAGATGGGCTAAGAATACGAATTCTGGGGACGTGGTTATTTCCTTAAAAGGATTATACGCAGCCAACACTAATCCTATCAACAGAGCAGAAAAAATCCAAGGAATTCTTATTTTTTCTAATAACCTTCCAATTAAAAAAGTTGCTAAAAATACTGTTGCTAAAAATAATATCAGGTTCATATCTCTGAAAACTATTTTTTTATATAAAAAATTATTGATTGATTATATTGATTAATTAGTTATTAGTTAATTTTATCTATTAGTTGATTTAGTTACTTATTAGTTGATTATTTTGATTATTCATTAGTTGACCTAAAGTTAGTTAAAGCTTTGATTAAAAGCGGCAACAAAAATCAACCAACATAACTAAGTTCTTTCTCTTTTCTTGCTGCAACTGCCTTTTTGCTCTGCTCGATTATCTTGTTCAACTTTAGCTCCAGTTCTTCAGCCATCTTTATCAATGGGGCAACATCTATCTTTAAGCCAAGATAATCGTTAATGGCTTCTACAATTTTTGCTGCTGCCTTGCTATCTGGCAACTGAGAATGTGTTTCTGCAAAAAATGCTATAAAAGGTATATCAGCTTTCATGAATAAAGCAGCTGTTACTCCCATGATGATGCTCTCTTCCAGCTTCTCTATGTTCACGTCTTTCTTTTCTTGATTAGAAAAATAAAAAACCTTTGCTTCATCTTCAGGTTTTATTGAGCTGACACCCTCTAAACTGATTAGCTCTTTTGCATTAAACTTTTTGGCCACCTCTAGTACGATATCAGCAAGATGCCATTCAGTTCCAACAATAGCTGTTATTGCATGCACAATTAACAAGTTATGTTTTTCACAATAATGGAATTCTATCGGGCTGATAACCTTGCCTTTGTGGATAGCTATTGTAGCAGGTAGTTCTTCGATCCAGTATTTGCCTATCAGTTCAGTCTTTAGATGATTTATTAAGAACTCTGTAGCGATTGTTCCGATTAGACCAAAACCAGGGAAACCTTCTATTAAAATAGGATTTTTGGGCTGTTTTGTGAACTTTATTTCGATCTCCTCTTTTTCCATCAACAGACAGAAATGACAATCATATTTAAAGCTATCGCAAAATTACATAATCCATAATAAAATCACATAATATTTTTGCATGTGTAGTCAAAAATCGAAACTCTGGGATTTAAAAAAAGATCGCATTAAGATTTTGCTTTAAGCTTTATAAGTTAAATTTATAAAAATCACTTAAAACCAGCATAAAAATGTCAAAATGTTCAAAATTAAAAAGAAAGATAATAGCAGCAGTGCACGTTTGGGGGAGTTAAAAACAGAACATGGTAATATAGAAACGCCTTTCTTTATGCCTGTTGCCACTAAGGTAACACCTAAACATGTTAGTGTGTTAGATCTAAAAACGATTAAAGCAAAAGCAATCATTTGCAATGCTTTTGTTCTCTACCTTAACCCTGGTGTAGAGTTGATCAGAAAAGCTAATGGGGTGCACAAGTTCATGAATTATGATGATGTTATTTTTACTGATTCTGGAGGATTTCAGATGCTTAGCAATGCTTTCCTGCATAAAGTAAATAATGAAGGTGTTACCTTTAAATCACCGTTTGACGGTAAAAAGAAACTAATTAAACCCGAGGATATAATGAAAATCGAGTTAGACTTAAAAGCCGATGTAGCTATGACCTTGGATGATGTTCCACATTATAGCAAAGATCGACGCTACATTGATATATCAATGAAGCGTACCCATCTTTGGGCTGAGCGTTGTAAAAGAGAGCATGATAAATTAAAAGATGAAACAGGAATCAAGCAATTGTTGTTTGGCATCACTCAAGGGGGTGTATTCCCTGACTTGCGTAAGAAAAGTGCGAAATTCATCAATTCCTTAGACTTTGACGGGATTGCATTAGGAGGTTTGTGCCTCGGAGAGGGCAGAGATTTGATGTTTCAAATGGTTGATGTGCTAGTGCCTAACCTTGATGAAAATAAACCAAGATATTTAATGGGTGTTGGTTCACCTATTGATTTATTAGAGGCAGTGGCTCGAGGAATTGATATATTTGATAGTAGATTCCCTACTATGTCTGCTAGACATCTCTCACTTTTCACGAATAATGGTGTTGTGCGAATAGGGAAAGCAGAGTATAAGCATGATTTTAATAGTTTAGATCCAGAATGTAATTGCTATGTGTGTAAGAATTTTACAAGAGCATATTTACACTATCTAGCTAGAGTAAAGGAACCTGTAGCTATGAGATATTTCAGCTATCATAACTTGTATTTTATCCAGCAATTTATAGAAAAAATAAAAGATTCTATTAAAAAAGGACAATTTGAAGATCTAAGATATCAATTTATGAAGAAAAAGTGAGACTTTGTCTTTAATATTTGAGCTTATTTTCTAAATGATAATTTTTAAAGCTCTTTTTTAAGAGTTTTTAAATAGAGAACTAATAGTAGCTAAAAGGTAGCTAATAAACAAGAGTGTAGCTAATGGGGTAGTGAAAAAATAACTAAATAGGCTAAAAAATAGTTATTTTAGGCACTATTAAAAAAGTGAGTGTTTTTTTGTATTCTGTGGATAGATCAGCTGATTCAGGCATTTTTAAAGCCTGTTTGGTTATTGATGTAACTAAACATTATTAAATTGATAAGAATAATGATAAGAAATATTAGATGATTTAACTTTTGGTTTACAAATTTCGAACATAAAGTTTATATAGTATATGATATATCTAAGTTTATAAGAGCCTTTCAGAACTAACATGAAAAAACTCAGCTTTTTAGAAAAGCAACAATCTATTTTTCTTTCTAGGAATCTTCTTAATCATGCTAGTGGCTCGACCATGTTGGGAGGGATGCCTATGCCAAATGAAAAAGAGTGCCCTGTGTGTGGAGCTTTTAATGAAGAAGACGAAAGTTTTTGTTTTGAGTGTGGAACCAACTTAACTTATGAAGAAGACGAAGAAGCAATCTTTGACTGAGTGGATTTTTTATTTTTTTTAATTTTTTTATTTTAGAAGACATTCACTTCAAAAACCAACAAAACAAAAGAAAAATCAAGATATTTTATTTCAGTATCTCAACTTCACACTCGCAGAGTTCTTTGAACCTCTCGGCATCACCTTTATCTCCAATTATAACACCATAATGCATAGGAATAGCTAATTTTGGCTTTATTAATTCATTGCAGGCTTGAGCAGCTTCTTCAGGAGTCATCACGTATGTTCCTGACACAGGCAATAGAGCAATGTCAATTTCACCAAGGTCTGACATCTCAGGGATTTTGTCAGTGTCGCCTGCAAGATAGATGTTCTTACCATTAACAGTAAACACATAACCGCACCAGTTGTTGGCTTTTGGGTGATATTTTTTGTTTGTGTTATATGCTGCTACAGCTTTTATTTTGATTCCTTTTACTGTCATGGTTAGTCCTGGAGATACCCTTTCAATATTTCCTGCGATTTTATCTGCACAATCTTGTGTTGTTACAATTACTGTGTCTGGTTTTTGGATCTTTCTCACATCAGGGGGGCTGCAGTGATCAAAATGACTATGTGTTATCAAAATTATATCTGCTTTTTCATGATCGTGGTTTAGTTTGTAGGGATCTGTATAAATAACAAGACCATGTTCTTTGTCACGGATGCGAAAGCAATCATGGCATATATACTCTATCCAATCTGGCATTTTGGTCACCTAGTGTTTTTTAAAAATTTTATAACCTGATCCTGAGCAACTTGGTCCTCTTTAAGGCTTATGTTGAATAACTCACAACAGTTTTCTGAACAAAAAAAATAAATCACTGCTTCTGTCTTAATATCAACAACATAGTTTTCACCTAGTTGTAACCCACAGTGATCACAACAAAGTATTTGAATAATAACCACCCCCAACAGACACGTGTATATTAAATGTGAAATGGGTATATAAATTTATCGGAATGATTTAAATATGAAATGTGATGATTTACTTAACGATGAAAATTGATTATTGTACCCATAAGTGGTAATGAAAACTTTTTTTAACGTTAATCTTTTGTTTTTTTTGTTTTTGGTGTTCTTAATTGCTATTAGAGCTAATTGCAATAGTTTTAATTATGTTTTTATTATTTATTTTAATTATTTCTTGTTTAATTGTGTCCAATGTAAATTTCTAAATGATTTTTTTCAGTTCTGAGGATTTTGGCTTCAAAACTTTCAAATTCTCAATCTTGTACTTCGGCTTAATCAAGCCTGGTAACTTGGGATATATGTCTAGATATTCATGTGCGATTTTCCCATAATACAGCCAGCTTAAATCAGCACCTTTTTGTTCAAGCTCTTTTAGTTCCAAATAACCTTTTAGATAAACCATTCCTTTAGTGCAACCGCCAGGTTCTGATGTGTCGCCAGCACCACGTTTTGCAGACAAAGTTAATCTAAAAGCGGCCTTGTCTGGTAGATATATTTTTAATTTGTTGAATGTTTCTATAAAAGAATTTTTTAGGATTGAATCTGCAGCAATAACTCTACACGCGTAATTTCTTAGAGCGTTTGTGTAAAGGACACCAAATTTGTCTTCGTTAAAGACAGCTAAGCCTTCTTCTGATTTTAAATAGTTTGCTGTTCCATAATAGAAGATTTTGTATGGTTGAAGTAAACCGTTTTCTGCACACAAAATATGTGTACCTACTTCATGAATTATTAAGCGTTTGACAAAATGAACCGAAAACCTTGCGTTGTTTTTGATGAATAGTGTTTTGGTTATATGGTCGGCGTCTGCTGTGGCTGGTTGATCTCTTTTCTCGACATTCCAGTTACATTTAAAATCATTGACTGCTTGTCTGAAAAGTAAAATTGCTTTTGCAGACGAAATTAATTTTTTTTCTTTTTTGCGTTCTGTTGTTGTTAGGATTTCGTATGCTTTATTAACAAGTTTTTTATCAGGTTTTCCGTATATCTTAACAATATTCTTTGTGAATTCTTTATTATTACCGCGGTTTTGAATCATGTTTATTTTATTGATTAGATCATCACGTTTATCGAAAAGTAAATCTCCAAGTGGAGAATCGTCTACTTTAATGTCACGGATAAGTTCTTTCAACCTGTTTAGTTTTGGATTTGTAGGGCTATAGATGAAATGTGGGTCTTTTTTGTTGCGAAAAAATTCTTTTTCGATAACAGCGCTTCTTAATGGGTTGATTGCAGCAAATGAGATATACTTACTAGCTGTGTTAAAGAAGTCATCAACTTTCATTAAGTGACGGATGTCCATGACTTTTTAAAAAATAGTGTGATATTTAAAGGTTTGTTAATATTAAAAATTCAGAATTCTTTACAGCCATCCCCATTTTGTCAAAAAATATTTCCAGACAGGCTCTAGCTTGCCTTGTTTATCCAGTTTCTTAATCTCTGTTTTTGTCATTAATCTTAAATCGCGTACTTCTTTTGGATTTGGCTTTAGCCAACCTACACAATCAACTTCATAAACATAGAAATGATGGCCCCTAAAACCATAGTGGCATTCCAGCCAAGGCAAATATTCTTCATCAATCAAGGTTGCACCTCTTGTGTCCAAGCCTGTTTCTTCTTTGATTTCTCTCATAATGGCTTGTAATGGTGTTTCGTCCTTCTCAACATGACCAGCTGGACAGGCGTAGCCGTATGGATACTGAACTCTATCGAACATCAACAATTTTTTCCCCTGAGAGATCAGAGCACCAACAGAGGCATGTTTTGGCATTAATGCTTTCTTTTTCTGTTGTTTTTCAAATCTAATACGATCATTCTTCAAGCTTACGCCCTTGCATCCTTTTTTTTGGATATGCTTCCTTGGAATAACGATCACCTATAGTAACAGTTCGGTATTTTAGATTAAATCTTTCATCTTTAAAGCCAACACCAAATCGTCCAAACGTTTAACATCGTAACGCATTCCATCAACCATTTTTCTTAATTCAGATGTTCTAAAATCAAATTGCATTAGGATATCATAGAGTTCTGATACAAAGTTTTTGATCTTGAACGCCTCAACATATTTGCCTGCAATCGTCAGGTTGATTGCTTTCCTTGTGAGCTCACCTGTTAGGTCACAAAGCCCTAGCAGGTAGTATTCCTCATCAACATCTAGAACATTAGATGTGGGAATTTTATTCTGCTTAACAAAACTATAATAGCAGATTGCCTCAACATATTCTTGGATTGCTGCTTTATAACTCCCTATATCCAATTTTCTGTTGGCCCTAACAATTCTTTTAAGAATCGCTACTTCTTTCTTAATGCTTGCTATGTATTTTGCAGCAGTCTTTAAATCTTTTCTGTGCACGGCATAAATGATCTGCTTGCTTAGCTTGATTATGTCGCGCGATTTCTTAATTAGTTTTTCACGCTGATTATCCAACGCTTCCATTTTTCGTTTTATTCTGTTCAGATTTGTTTTGTTTATAATGCAATTCATTTTCAACACTGGAGAATATAGATCTATATATAAATGTTTATATAATATTTACAAAATATTGCTTTCTGCTACTTCAACAATCAATCGTTATAGGTGAATAACCTAATGCTCCACAATAGAGTTAAGGAGTTGGGAGAGTACTATTTTCTTGTAGATTTTCTCCAAAGTGTTTCAAAGTATTTTCTATAAACTGATATCATCTCTTTATTCCTACTTACGATTACTCTGAATTTTTTTTCTGTATAGAGGAATTCAACTATTAGGTCATCTGAAAGAGTAACACAGGCAGGTCCACAGATATCTTTATCTAAAAATTGTATGTTGAATTTCTTCCATTCTATCATTCTTACATTAAAATATTTTTTTGAATTAGAATCATCATAAGAGATTAATCTTGCGGGAATATCATTCCTTAATCTTTGTTTGTGCCATTTGTTACTAAAATCCCGTCCATAAATTTGAGCTAATCCCCATGAAAAACCATATCCTACTAATTCTTTAGATTTTTTAGACACTAATGCCATCCATGCTCTTCTAATGCCTGCAATACCGGAATAAATCTTAATTTCTCTATTCCAAAGATTGTTGAAAAATAAAGTATTATCTTTAGCGATTTCCTCACTTTCAATAAAGATAGCAACAGGAATATCTGACCATAAAATTAAAATTGTTTTGTTTCCAAAAGTGAATGTCGTAATATTTGAGGTTTCTTCTTCTGTTAAAAGATCAATCTTTGCTAAGGGTAGTTCAACATCTTCATTAGTAAGAATTTTGATTTTTATTTTTTCTTTCTCTCTTCTCTTGTTCCAAATATCGTAGTACTCTTCCATAATTTGTTGAAAACGTGTAATTGAGCCATGCACTAATACTTCTTTTTTCTCTTTGAGAATTAGATTTAGTACTGTTCTAATTCCTTTTTTTGAAGAAAAAAGCTCTACTTTAGGACCTTCTTTTACAGGTTTTTTAAGCTGCTCTAACTCTGGCAGAATCGATTTAACTTGTTCTTCTCTTTCTTTAATAATTTCTAATAAATGGCTTGGTTCAGCAGCTTTGAAATATTTCTTGTTATCTTTAACAACATAGCTAACTAAACCTGCATCTATAAGTTTTTTTAATCTGTCATATGTAAATGTTCTGTTTGTATTTGTTTTCTTTGCTAATTCTGTTGCTGTAGCTTCATCTGCTTTAAGCAATTCCAAGTATAGCTTTACTTCTGCTTCTGTTAGTCCGAAATTCTGTAATATCCTTTCTTTTTGCATTTGATAAAGATATCAGAATCACTATTTAAATTTGTCGTTTTATTTTAAGACAACATAAATTAAAATACTCATTTTGCTACTACTCTTATATGGTAAATCCAAACTTATTAGAAGTTGAAATTGGTAGAACACCACTGATTCGATACAAAGGTAGGGTTCCAAATAAAAATAAAATCTGGATTAAAAGAGAGTGCGATAATCCATTTGGGAGCCATTATGATAGAGTGTACCTAAAACTATTCAAACATTGTGAAGAACAAGGGAAGATCTATCCAGGAGATAAGGTCATAGAAACTACTTCTGGAGCTGCAGGAGTATCATTTGCTGGAATTGGTAGACTATTAGGCTATGATTGTTATGTAGCTCTTCCTGCAGGAGGAGAAAAAGCCAGAGAAGAAGCCATCAAAAGCCAGTTACCAAATGATGACCATCTAATTTTAACTCCAGCAGAGGAATATATTAGTGGTTTTCCAAAATTCTTAAAGAAGTTTTTAGCAGAGCACAAAGATTATTTTTTCTTAAACCACTCAATGGGCCCTAGAAATAAACAAATAGGAAGATATGAAAATAATGAGATTACATTAAAAGCTTTAGAAGAGATAGCAAAAGAAGTTGTTGAGGAAATAGAAGTTGATTATTTTATACCTGCTGTTGGAAATGGTTCAAGTGTACTAGGTCCTGGAAGAGAATTCAAAAGAGTATCGCCTAAAATAAAAATAATTGCTTTTGAGACTTTTCAGTCGGCGGTTGCTTATGAACAAATGTATCCGAATGAATATGAAAGAATATTTGGAATTAAGCCTGGTACTTTGTCAAGACATAGATTGCCAGGAACCAGTTATCAAGGGATTGATTTTCCTCATATAAGAAATGCAGTAGAAGGCGGAATTATAGACGATGTTGTTTTAGTTAGTGATACAAGGATGGACGAAGAATATGAGAGAATTACTGAGAGGAATTGCACAAAAAAATTACCTCATTGGGATATGCCACTTGTAGATCACGAAGATTTAGGTAGAACTGGAAAAGCAGGAATAGCAGTAGCTCTAAAAATAGCAGAAAAAGTAAACGGCAAAAATCTTGTGGTTATTGGTTATGATAAAGCAGAGAGATATGATAGCTGAAAACATGGTTAAAATATGATAGTTAAAATCCCAGATTTTTTCTTTTAACGGTTCTTTCAAAACAATAGATAGTAATAGATAACAAAGATAATTAAACAGTTACTAAATTTAGTTATAATCACATATTAATATTTTACATATTAATATTTTTTCTTGCTTCTTCTACATTCAAGTATATTTAATGTATAAAGAAACTATAATTAAATTTTGAAGAATATGAATAAAAACTTAGTTTGATTATGCACTTTTGAGTTCATTTATTTTATCAACATAACTCATCTTAAGCTCTTCTTGATTAGCTCCTTTAATACAAAGTCTATGTGTGAAAGTTCCAGTGTGTCTCTCATAAGCTCTGATTATACTACCTAAATCGTAGAACTCTTTAATCATATTTGATATTAACTCTGCTTGCTTCTTACTTTTTTCTTGTGTACTCATGTGGTGCATGTTTAATGTAATATCATTATTTTGCAAACGCCCCCTTAAATAAAACAAGCCATCTATAAAAGTTTTGATTGTTTTATGTCTGAACTTCTTTTCATTTTTGGAGAGATTTTTGGCGTAATATAAATCTTCTATGTATGTTGGGATAGTCACTTCTTCTTGGCTCTTTTCTCCAATTGGGAAACCGAGTTGGGTAAACAATCTGGGTATTGAACCTGTTATATCAATATATCCATCTGGTGCATATGGTTCTGTTGCCCTTAATTTGCTTAAAGTATGTTTTATATTTATAGCTTCCTGAGGATTTTTATAGTTAAGATGCATCTCATAGCGAGTTCTGTTTTTTGTGGAATTATTACTTAATGATCCCCTCCAAAAGAGCCAGGATCCTAGTATGTTTATTATATCGAATTTTTCATTTGAATAAGTGAAAGGAAGAAGGCCTAATTCAACCAATGTGTTAATTCCATTGATAACACAAGGAATTTTAGGTTCTTTTTTTCTACTCCATGCTTTGAATCTATTATAAAAAACAACATACCTTGTTCTGTCTGCACTTTTTATACCAAAATGTTCTCTCACTATTCTCCCAAGTGTCCATCCTCTTTCAATTCTGTCTTTAACTTCTAGATATTCTTTAAGTATTCTTTCTCCATCTGTGTATGTTCTTGCTATGTCTTTTTTAGTTATGTTTAATAACCCCTCTAACATCTTATTAATGAAGAAGTGACTTGTTTATAAATTTAGCTATTTCAGAGTGGTTATGGAAGATTTTCAATTTTTAGAGAAATCATTATCTTTCATACATAATAAATAGAAACCTTTAAATATTACTGTTATTATTATCATTAAAGTAACGATTAAAAAATGGCAGAAGGAACAGTATTTGGAAATGTGTTGCAGTTTTTTTCAGATGCTGGCATTTATCAAGTTGTTCTTCCATTCTTGCTGATATTTGCAATGGTGTTTGCTATTCTAGAAAAGACAAAAGTCTTTGGCTTGGAAGAGATAAATGGCAAACAATACACTAGGAAGAATGTAAACTCAATTGTAGCTTTTGTGATTGCGTTCTTTGTTGTTGGCTCATCGCAATTGGTTGAGATCATACTAAAAGTGTCAAGTCAAGCAATGATTGTTCTATTAGTAGTGGTGCTTGCAATGGTTCTGATTGGAACCTTCAGCAAGGAAGATGAAGGTTATTTCACAGGCCCATATAAATGGATTTTTATGGTCATTGTTGGCTTAGCGCTTGCTCTTATAATTGCGAATGCAATCCCTATTGCTGGGACAACTGCATTAAGATATGCATACGACTGGCTTATAGCTAACGTGACCTCAACAATCATAGCAACGATATTACTCATAGCACTCATCATTGGAGTTATGGTCTTCATAACTAGTGGTGATCTAATCGAGAAATTCCTTGGAGGGGCTAAGAAAAAAGAAGAATAGGTGACGTCATGGTATTTGATTATAGATATTATAGCATTGGCAGCTCGTACACAAGTAGCAGCTTTGTTATGTTCTTAAAGAACACGGGCTTTATTGACGTCATAATTCCATTTTTGTTAATCTTCACTGTTATTTACGCTGTGCTGCATAAAACAAAGGCAATCTCTGAAGAGAAAAACATTCATGTTATCTTGTCATTATTACTCGCAATAATCGCAATACTCCCCCACATTTTGAGTGAAGTGGGGAGACCTATTGTACCTCCTCAATATGACTTTGTGAGAATAATGTATGCTGTCTTGCCTGAAGTAGCTATTCTTATAATCGCAATTGTATTGATGCTCATAGTTCTTGGGTTGTTCTTGAGCAATGTGAAAATTGGTGGAACTACATTTGGTGCATGGGGAACTATTATTGCTATACTAATTATTATTGGGATATTTGTAATTAACATTTTTGATATAAACATAGCTAGATATCCTATCTGGAATAGAATATTGACTCCACAGAATCAAGCAATATTAATAATCATACTTGTGTTTGCGATAATAATTGCTTGGGTGACGTATGAACCAAAGGCAGAGGGCGGTATTGGAAAAAGCTTGGATAAATTCGTCAAGGTATTTAGCGAAATAGGTAAAAAAGACTAAGGTTTATTCATCATGGCTTCATTACTTGACTTATCACTAGCGCAACATTTCGCTGTTATCTTTGCGCTTTTGTTTATTTTTGTTGTTGTTTATGCTATATTACAGTATACCAAATTTTTAGAAGCTGATAAGAATGTGCACGCGCTCATCGCTTTTATAGTTGCGTTCTTGTTCATACTAAGTCCACAAGCTATCAATGCTGTTACTAATTTTGCACCGTGGTTCACTATGTTTTTTGTGTTTGCAACATTCTTTATAGCTGCATATACGTTATTTGGAATAAAAACAGAAGATATTGCAAAGGTGATCAAGCACCCAACAGCAGCCTGGACTTTAGGGATATTAGCCTTTGTGGTAGGTGCTGCAGCCATCGGTGCGGCTTTTGGCCAGACTTTTCTTGAATTTGGTGCTAAAGCAGGCATCCCTGGTGTGACAGAGCCTGGTGAAATTACAGATCTTCCAATTAACACAACAGCCGGTTATGTTGCTAATGTCCAAAGAACATTATTTGACCCAAAAGTTATTGGCCTGTTCTTTGTGATGGCAATTGCGATTGCAACTATTAAATTGTTAGCAGGAAAAGCGATAGCATAAAAAAATTAGAAAAATTAGCATGTTAACTAGAAAAACTATTTCTAAAAATTATTTTTTCTTTGCCTTAGTCTTCACATAACCCGTGACCCTAGATAACTCATTAACATTCTGTGTGAATTGTGGCAAAACTTGAGAAAACACCTTTTCCATTGCCTTAAGATCTACACCAATTTCTTTAACATGCTTATCATACTCTGCAACTCTTTCAAGGACAGCTTTCTGTAAGTCCTGCAGGCTTCTTGTTATGTCCAAAATTTGCTGTTCAATCTTTGTTACGCGCTGGTCAACTTTTTCTTTCCAGTCAATGACACGCCGCATTCCTTTTTCAAGCTCGTCCCATTTTTCATCAATAATTGCTTCTGCAATCTCTTCAATCTTTTGATCTTGAATTTGTTGTTCAGGCATAGTTGGCATCTGGCCTGGTACAGGCATTGTTGGTGCTGCTGGTGCAGCTCCTGCCTGAGCTGGAAGTATATCAGAAGTTATTTTTGTTGATTGTGAATCTAATGCTGGCTTTTTTATTGTCTGCATCATCTCTGCTTGGTTCATTGCATCATAAACCTGCTGCACTGTGTAGCCATCTCTCTGTAAGTTCTGGATTATTTGGTTATTGCTAAGACCATGTTTACGCATTTCAATAACTTTATCAATAGGAATATCCTGAGGTTGTGCTTGCTGTCTAGATTTGCCAAAAATAGCCATCATACCACCTTTTTAATCACTGGAAGCAATTTCTAATGATTAATTTTCTTGATTAATTTTCTTATTGTCAATTTATTCAATTTCCAACTTTTCTGTGCATTAAAAATGGTTTCATGTTTTTAAAGGTTTCGTTTAAAGTTTTGTTCTATAAATAATGTCAACTAAGCCTTTTCTTCTTTGAATTGCTGTAATTTTTCGTCTATAATTTTAAGCACTTCATCATGAGTAACAAATTTAACAGGTTGCCACATTTCTATATAACGCTGCAACACTTTATAATCGTCAAGTCTGACTGTGTTTTCAATCTCTTTTATCAATAGATGTATATTTTGCTTGATGTCATGTAACTCTTGCTTGATATCTTCTATGTCTGCGTTTGTTAAACGTAAGTTTTCATGTAGTTTTTTATCATTTTGTATGGTGCTTTGCTCGAATAATTGCATTCTTCTGCGCAGATTTGAGTATTGCTCTTCAATCATACGCATTCTTCTTGTTAGGTCAAGGATATCGTTACGAAAGTTCGGTTGTGGCTGAGGGTTTTTTTTTTCAAACAAACCAGGCCTTTCTTCTGGCTCAGGTGCAATTGGAGGTGGCATCCTTCCACCACTAAAGAGTCTTGCGTGTTCTTCTTCAGGTAAAAGCTTTGCCATTTTTATATCACAATTATATAATAATATTTAAATATATATCTGAATTTTGTTTTATTTAAGCAATATGATAAGTTGATGTTAGTATATTAAAGTAGTTAAAATAAGGGGTGTTAGATGCCTGAAGAAGTCTATAGTTATGAAGTAGTGCACGAAGCAGAAGATAATACTCTAAGAATTAATGCAGAAAACATACCGAAAGTTCCTTCAATAGAAGACGACCCTATAACCATGGCCAAGACAGTTGAGATGCTCGCTGCAACAAAAGGAATCACTAAGATTGTCTTTTATCAAAAACGCGATTATGAATATGATTACTATCAGACACAAATATTAACAGAGATAGCTAAGATATATAATTCTCTATTAAAACAAAGAGACGCGTTGAAGTACGATATGACATCCGGCATTTATGGTAGATATTATGATGCGCGTTATACAGAGCTGCAGTATATTATATACACCACGCTTAAATCTGATCCGATTGCAGCATATGTCAGGCTAAGAAGGTTACTTAGGCGGGAGGGTATAGAACTTCAGCGTAACATCGATCCTAGAATGGAGCCTGTAATCAAGAAGTTTATCTCTGTTGTAAAATATATTCTCGACATACTTGAGAAAACAAGGCTTATCACACTTGCAAAGCCATATTTAACAGGCTATACATTGGGCGATCGTAATATTTATAGAAGGATATTTGCACCAATCATCAGACCAGACTTTATGTATACGAAGTTACAAGCACAATATCCTGTTGACGCTACAGAGATAGATAATTTTACTATTGGCAGGGGTACAGAGGTTAGTGTGTTTAGGCTACATGACTCTGTACAAACTCTCTATCATATTACACCGCCAGAGTTTAAGCTAACCGAAGATGAATATGAGATTCTTGATTTAGCTAGAAATATCCTCTCCGAGCACAAACCTACAAGAGAAGAGTTTGTTGATCCATTAAGAATGAGAGAGGTCTTCCTTAATGTTGGTCGCGACTTAATAGAAGAACTGGCCACCTATCATAATGTGAAATTAGGTCCAGAAAAGATTGAGATGCTTGCAGAGATCTTAATAAGGTATACAGTCGGCTTCGGCTTGATAGAAGTTATTTTACAGGATTCTGATGTTCAAGACATCTCTATAAATTCGCCAGCAGGTAATGTGCCTATTTTTATTGTGCATGGAAAATATGATGACTGTGTCACTAATATTTTACCAACGAGAACTGAAACAGATTCCTGGGCTGGTAAGCTTAGGATGATCTCTGGTAGACCATTAGACGAAGCTAATCCCATACTTGATACTGAGTTAACCTTGCCGAGTGCAAGGACGAGGGTTGCTGTTATCACAAGCCCCTTAGATCCAACAGGATTGGCTTTCTCTTTTAGGAGACATCGTGACAAGCCCTGGACACTTCCATTGTTCATACATTATAAGATGATTGATCATCTTGCAGCTGGTTTGATTAGTTTTCTGATAGACGGCACAAGAACAATACTAATTGCTGGAACAAGAAGCTCGGGAAAAACAAGTTTTATAGGTTCTATGCTAACAGAAATCATGAGACGTTATAGGATTATAACGATTGAAGACACACTAGAACTTCCTACCGACTCTTTGAGAAAACTTGGGTATAACATTCAGTCATTAAAAGTTGCAAGTGCTCTTGAAAGAGAAACAACTGAAGTGAGTGCAAGTGACGGCATCAGAAGCACATTGCGTTTAGGGGATTCTGCATTGATTGTTGGAGAGGTTCGTTCAAGAGAGGCTATTTCTTTGTATGAAGCAATGAGGGTTGGAGCTGCTGCTAATGTTGTGGCAGGAACTATTCATGCTGCAAATCCATATGGTGTATATGATCGTGTGGTTAATGATATCGGTGTTCCTAATACATCGTTTAAAGCAACAGATATCATTATTGTGGCCAATCCAATCAAGAGTCCTGATGGATTGCATAAATGGCGCCGCATCACCCAGATAACTGAGGTGAGAAAACACTGGACAAAGGATCCATTAGTAGAGAAAGGTTTTGTAGATCTGATGAGGTATGATGCTAAGAAGGATAGACTTGTGCCGACAGACGAGTTCATAAATGGCGACAGTGATGTATTGAAGGCGATAGCAGGAAATATTAAAGAATTTGCAGGAAACTGGGATGCTGTTTGGGATAATATTGAATTACGTGCTAAAATAAAAAAACGTTTAGTGGAAGTCGCTGAAAAGAATAATGATTTAGATATGTTAGAAGCTGATTTTGTTATTCTGGCAAATGATATGTACCATCTTTATGCTGAAGAAGTCAAGGAAAGGACTGGAAAACTTAAGTCTCAGCAGATCTTTCTTAAGTGGGACAACTGGTTAAAGAAAGCAGTAAGACAAAGAAAGATGAAAAAGGAAGGAGAGAGAGAATAAGTTACTTACAGATCAGTATTACGCCAAATTGACTCTCCTGTTTTGCCAATTTTAACTTCATTTTAACTTTTTAAAAACATTTATAAATCTCTGCCCGATTCTAGTCTCTGAAGAGAGGTGAACTTTGAATGTATTGCGCGATACATCAATACAACTATATTCTAGTTTCTCCTCTCTTTTTTTTGATTTGAAAATATAAAAATGGCTATACCAAAAGAAGAAGTACAAAAAATAATGAGAAAGTATACGCAACAGCTAGACAAAAATCTTGGAACTGCTTCGCCTGTTGAACCAATTTATTCTAGACATTATCAAGAATTCCGTGAAGAGTATCAGCCACCACATCTAAATTTGTACGAGAAAGCTTGTAAGATTGCATACAATATCCTAAAGATACGCCCAGACCAAAAATCAGCACAAAAGATACAACAGGATATTGAAATGGCACACCTTAATATTACTCCGGGTGGTGTTTTAAGCTTGGCTATTTTTGCTCCACTGATCGTCTTTATTGTTGGTGCACTTTTATCATTTCTTGTAGTTAGCTTGATTGGTGCAGGTTCGCCTATGTTCTTCATCCTATTTTTTCTAATTATAGCCGCTGCAGTTTTTATGGTATTTAATAGATTACCTAGTTTCCTTGCAGTAAATTACAGGCTGAAGGCTAGCAATCAGATGGTGCAATCTGTGTTCTATGTTGTAACTTTTATGAGGCACACCTCTAATCTTGAAAGAGCGATAAACTTTGCCGCAGATCATGTAACACCACCACTTGCACTTGATCTGAAAAAAGTGTTGTGGGATGTTGAAACAGGGAAGTTTGACACAGTTATACATAGCTTAGAAGCATACCTTGAAACATGGAAAACTTATAATAAAGAATTTGTTGAAGCATTTCATTTGATAGAGTCTTCTTTATACGTTCCTTCTGAAGCCAGAAGACTTGAAGCATTAGATAAAGCACTTAATGTTATTCTTGATGGCACCTATGAGAAAATGTTGCATTACGCACAAAATCTTAAATCCCCAATTACTACATTGTTTATGATGGGCGTTATCTTGCCTGTTCTTGGTTTAGTGATTTTGCCACTGATAACAACGTTTATGTCAAAACCACCTAATGGTACAAACCCTTACATACTTGCAGTTTATATTGGTGCATTGTATGTTATAGCTCTGCCTGCAGTGGTATACTTTCTAGGAAAAAAGATACTAGCTAGTAGGCCAACTGGTTATGGTGCGGTTGATGTAACCGATATTAACCCAAAACTGAAAAAATATAAAAAAGTAATGTTTAATGTTGGCAACAAAACATATTATATAAACCCTGCGATTATAGCGATAGTAACTGGCTGCTTGATGTTTATTCTTGGATTGTCGCCTGTTATTTTACATGCTGTAGGTTTTGGTGGCCCTGACGAAGTGCCATTTATGGGGGTACACAAATTTTTTGATTATAAAGAGTGGAGTGCAGGAACATTCATCGGCCCTTATGGGCTTGGCGCAACTCTTATTAGTATGATATTCCCATTAGCCCTTGGGCTCTCAGCAGGATTGTACTATCATCTAATTTCTAAAAATGTGATTAAGATTAGAAAACGCTCTAAAGAGCTCGAAGCAGAGTTTGCATCTGCTTTATTCCAACTGGGAAATAGGCTAGCTGACGGGGTCCCTGCAGAGCTTGCTTTCCAGGATGTTTCAAAAAGCATGACAGGAACAGTTTCGGCAAAATTTTTTAATATCGCTGTGAATAATATGCGTAACCTCGGCATGGGTATTGAGGAGTCTTTGTTTGATGAGAAGATAGGAGCTATCAAATATTTTCCTTCAAGTCAAATTATTAGTGCAATGAAAGTTCTTGTTGAAAGTGCAAAAAGAGGTCCTTTGGTTGCTTCTAAAGCAATGATTAATATTTCAAAGTATATCAAACAGATGCATAAGGTTAATGAACGACTTAAAGATTTACTTGCTGAAGTGCTTTCGTCAATGAAATCGCAGATAAGATTTATGACACCAATAATTGCAGGTATTGTTGTAGGTATAACGTCCATGATCACAACCATTGTAGGACAATTAACATCAGGTAAATTTTCAGAAGCATTGGGGGAGCAGGCTGCTATTGCAAATCTACTCGGCTTTGGTGTACCTTCCTACTTCTTTGTGTTGATTGTTGGCGCGTATGTTGTACTGTTGATTTATATCCTAACTGTCATAGTGAATGGTATTGAAAATGGTGCAGATGTGATGAATGAGAGATATTTATTAAGTAAAAACATGGTTAGAGCGACATTGATGTTTGTGTTAATCACGTCAATTGTTACATTGGCATTTAATTTCATCGCAGGCAATATATTAGCTAGTTTGGGTGTTTCTTAATTCTAGGAAGCAGGAACAGTAAATAAACTTAAATAGAAAGTAGATGAGTGTAGATGAGTCTATTGTAAAAACTATATAAAATCTGTAACATTGAGGTGAAATTTTCAAGCTGATGTGAAATGTTTTGGTTTTACTCATCTAGTTGAGATGTAAACGAAATGTTTAAAAATGAGTTCTAAATTTGGTTGATATATGGGAACGTAGCTCAGCCTGGGAGAGCACTAGACTGAAGATACCAGACTGACTGGAAAAGATCTGATGAGGCTTAGCCAATGATTATCAGAGATCTAGGTGAATGGTGCAACAAAAGTGCATCGTGGTGCATCGTCCTGAATCCGGGGTTCAAACTGGCAGAAGCTGTTGAAAGTCAAGCTTCTTTCACGAAAATCCCCGCGTTCCCATTCATAAATTTTGTTGAATCCCGTCAAAAAATTCAGAAATAATCAAACTGATAAAATTTAATTTATCATTCTTCCTCTAGCTTAACATCCTCTTCATTGACTTCAGGTTCTTCTTCTAATCCCAGCTCCTCTTTCTTGGTTGGTATTGTTGGGCCAACATCTTCCTCTGTCTTTCCATTTAAAAGATCTGATTCTAGTCTTTCGTCCCCTGTAAGGATTTGCTCACCTTCATCTGTTTTGCCAATAACTTCCATGCTTCCATACTTCCCTGCTGATAATTGCATCTCTCCTTGAAACTCTGAGACATAACCATTCTTAATGTGAATTGTATCACCCACATTAACTCTATCAATATCTTCATTCCACAAGGTCAGCTTAATCTCGCCTGTTTGGTCCTTGATTTTAGCATTACAAACGCGGCCTTTTTGACCGAATTTCTCAAACTCTCGCACTTCTCCTTTCTCAATAACCTCAGCTATGAGGTCAACTTTGCCTTGTTTTGGATATAGGTCTTTGATTGCCATAGTAACTGTATAGAAAAAATTTCTATTATTTAAATGTATGTTAAAATAATTGGTTAAAAAAATTAAAATATTAAAAAAAGGTTGTTAAGATTAATTTTAAGCTCGTATAGATTCGTATAGATTTCGGATAAGAATTTCATATTTCTATAGTGTACCAAACAAAGACAAAGTTAGAATTTTATCTTTAAATATTACAATAAGCGCTCTTAGGTATGATAAAATATTTTTTATTGTAAATAATTAAAATTATTTAATAATCAATTTATATACTTACCAAAATCTGAAAGTTTTGACCCTTCAAATAACTTAGTTAGAATTGACTTTAACTCTTCAACTTTAATTCTTATCTGTTTTTCATCGTCTCTATTTCTAATGGTGACTGTTTTATCTTCTAATGTCTGGAAGTCAACAGTGATACAAAAAGGTGTACCTGCTTCATCATTTCTTAGATACCTTCTACCAATTGCTCCTGATTTATCATAGACAGCTGTGAAATCTTTCAATAATTCGCGATGGATCTGTTGTGCAATCTCGGGCAGCTTTTCCTTGTTTACTAATGGAAAAACTGCTACTTTTATTGGAGCCAATTTGTAAGGAACTTTGAACATTGTTTTTCCTTCACCTTTTACCCTTTTTTCATAAAATAGATCCAATAAAGCGAATGTAGGTCTATCTGTACCAAAGGCAATCTCTAAGATGTGAGGAATCTGTTTATTGTTTTTATAATCCCTTGCAACTAGCTCTTTTCCACTAAACTTGCTATGCTGCTTTAGATCATAGTTTGATCTGTCATGAACACCGCAACACTCTGTCCAGCCGAATGTATTAAGCTGAATTTCAAGATCCCAAGCATCTTCTACATAGAATGCTTTTTCATCATCTTGATGTTGTCTAAAGCGCATTTTTTCTTTTGGTATGCCAATGTTTAGAAAAAGGTCGTATGCAATGTACAATGTCCATGCAAAGGCTCTATTAGTAAGCCAACCTTTGAGGATCGCATCTTCTATCTTGATGAAGGCGGGTTGTTTTTTTTCTTTTTGCATTGAAGAACTCCATATCGGAAGTTCTCTATCTTTAACATCATTATATGGTTCGAATTCATTTTTTTGGTCTTCGAAAATGAATAGTTGCGCTTCTGCCTGGGTAAACTCGCGCATTCTCAATACATGCTGTCTTGGGCTTATCTCATTCCTGAAAGCCTTACCAATTTGAAAGATGCCAAATGGAAGTTTGTCACGAAAAAAATCAACATACCTTGTAAATGGTAGGTATGTTGTTGTTGCTGTTTCAGGTCTGTTGTAAGCTTCAATGTCAACCCCAACGGTGGTGCGCATCATCAGACTGTGCTGTTTTATCTCTTCCCTGAGTTTTCCACTACATGTTGGACATTTTATTTTATGAGCTTTTATTATTTTTAGTAATTCTTTGTTTTTCAACCCAGATATAGTTTGTTCTGGCAAGAATTCTTCTATTAATGTATCAACTCTAAAAATTGATTTGCACTTCTCGCATTCTATCATAGGATCTGTAAAACCCGTAAGATGACCGCTGGCTTCCCAAACACGAGCTGGCATCACTGTTGGACATTCTACTTCGTACATCTCATATTTCTGGAATGTCTTTCTTATTGCTTCCTCAACATTGTTTTTTAGAAGTTTGCCTAGGGGAGCAAAAGTGTAAAATCCTGCAAGACCACCATAGATCTCTGGGCTTGGTCCCCAGATAAAACCCTTCGATTGCATAAACGCTATTAGCTCTTTTAATGCTTCTTTTTCCATAGATGTTTGTTGTTTTTGGGAGATTTATAAAGTTTATCCTAGTTCTAAGGAGTGACTTCAGATTCTTGCTGTATTTTTATCAAAAGACAGAATGATTATATTCCTTTATAACAATATTTAAAAACTTCTAAAACATAAACTTAGATATGACACAAATAGCTAAATTCGGAGGGAGCTCGCTCTCAACATCAGAATATTTCATTAGAGTAACTAACATAATTAAGGAATTTTATAATCCTGGAGATATAATCATTGTCTCTGCAGTTGGTGTCGAACCAGGTGATGATGGTGATAAAACAACGGATGAATTGATAACCCTATCAGAATATTATTCGAATGAAAATTATGACAAAGAAAAAGAAATGTGGAATTACATCAAGAGAAAACATCTGGCGTTGGCAAAGAAACTTTCATTGAAAAAAACTATATTCAATAAGACGTTTAAGCTTGCAGAACAGATGCTGAATAAAAAGAATCGAAATAGGTCTGCAGACTATTATCACGATAGGTTTGCTCCGATAGGGGAGTGTCTATCTGCTGAGATTTTGGTGGCTATACTAAACAATGAAGAAAATACTAAAGCAGAAGTGATATATCCACACAAAATTGGATTTTTACTAGAAGGTAAATTTAAGGATGGAAGATTCACCCAAGAAGGATTGGATAGCCTTGATGGAGCTACACAGGATGAAGTGATTTATGTTATGCCTGGTTACTATGGTGTTAATGATGAAGGGGACTGGCTCACTATAGGAAGAGGAGGCTCTGATGCTAGCGCTGCTGCAGCAGGCATTGCTAAAAAAGCAAAACGTATAGATATATGGACAGATGTTGATGGTGTTTATAGAGCAAATCCAAAATATTTTAATGACGAATATGTTAAAAGTCAGCTTAGGCTAGATAGACTTGCATATGATGAAGCATTGCAAATTGCAGAGTTTGGTGCGACTGTTATACACCCAAAAGCCATTTCAACCATAATTGGCTCGGAGTATAAACCACCAGTTTATATTAGGAAAACAAATGAACCTCACGGAAAGTATACAATAATCTCGGACACAACGATTCTGACCCCTAATGGATATAAAGGAATTGTTGATTGTCGGCTCACAAGAATAATCTTAGAAAATCCTTTAATGGTTGGGCAGTATGGTTTCGCTGCTGATTTTTTTTCATTATTCAAAAAACACAAAATTCCTATAAAATACATGAGTGATTCAGAAATTGGTATAACTGTTGCATTCGACAGCGAGCATAACATAGAAAGATTATTAAGAGATTTGGATAGTTCAAATCTGGGTAGTGTAGAGGTTTCGACTATCGGCTTGCTTGGTATATATGGAAGAGAGTTACGCGGCCAAGTTGGCATTGCTGCCGCTTGTGAATATGCTTTAGCTAATTCGCACATCAACATAGAAGATAAAACTCAGTCCAAAGAGAGGAGTATGAGATTTTTAATAGAGAGTGATAAGCGTCCTGAAGCAGTTAAGGCTGTTTATAAAGTATTAGAGGAAAGAGCAAAGCTAGTTAAATGTTAATCCCCTCTGGCAGGAAGGTATACTTATACTCTTGATAAGCGAATAATGCTTCATAGGATCTAATAGAGTTGCCGAAATTAGTCCTTAACTCATTGATAAACTCATGAAACTCTTTTTGGTTACTTGTTATTATGTACATTAAAACATCCCATGCACCAAATGTTCTTGTGCACCACAAAACAGAATCATTACATTTCAGAAAAGACGATAACTTTCTTTCTTCTTCCTTTGTTAGGCAAACTGTCTTGATCAGCAAAGCCTGGATTGATAGATTTAATGTGTAATAATCAATCACTGGTCGAAACTCAACAATATAACCATTTGTTATAAGCTTTTTTATTCTATATGTTATTGCATCTGGCGAAAGTTCAACCTTGTCTGCAATATTTTTAATCTTTATGTTTGCATTGTTTGCCAGCAACCTCATTATTTTTAAGTCTGTTCTATCAATCTTGTAATCATTTTTCTTCGGAGAGTTAAACTCTTTGTGAAAAGAAAAATCATTTTTGCCCAGAGTGGCTTTTGGTAACTTCTCTAAAAACTTGTTAGGTAATACAATCCCTTTTATCGTGTTGAGCAAGATCAGAATATGTTCATCTTGTATATTTATATCTTGTAGAAGCTCATTATAAATATCATAAAAATCCTCAGGTGTCTTTGTCATTATAGAAACTTCAAAGTCCCACTTCCCACTGTACTTGATCACTGCATTAACATTTTGGTTCTCTTTGAGTTTTCTTAGAAACCCTGGTTCATCTTTTGGATTGTGTAATGAAATAAATACATGAAACGAAAAATGATTTAACTTTCGGATGTTGATCAGGGTTCTGGAGCCTACAATGACGTGTGCATCTGACAAGCGTTTTATTCTGTATTCGACTGCTTCTCTTGATAACCCAACAAGGTTGCCTATCTTAGATAAAGGAATTCTAGCATTCTTACAAAGTGCTGCCAATATCTCCTTATCTTTTTTATCTAATTTTATCCGTTTTGATTTACCTTCTTTTTCTAGAACTCTCATATGTTTCTTGAATAAAAACGGAAAAAACTATAAATTTTTCGGTTTTTGGTGAATTTTTACTTTTTAAATGTTGTTTTTTTGTCTATGATAATAATATTTTAAAAATTCTAGAATTATCTGACCTTATCATCATGCTATGTACTTAATAGCATACTTTGTATTTTTTATTTTTACTTTTACTAAGAATGTGGTTCAAACCTAGCTTAATATAAGAATAAACATGAGAATAAGGATACCTAGCATTTGGATGTGGAACATCAACTAGCGCAGAATTATTGTATCTAAAAAAATGCATTCCGTTTGGTGTTACTTCTAGATCAGATTCTTTAATAACACCGTTCTTAATGAACAAATCTTTGACTAAATAGTATGTTCCTCCGCATAATGCTATATCTGGTTGTATGATATCTATCTCAGATTTCCACATCTTGAAATTTTTTTCTGCATGGGGCTTTATCTTTTCATCACTTGTTGAAGATTTTCCTGCTGTTTTCTTAAGATTTACTATTGCTATTGATAAAAGACTTTCAGCCAGATCTTCTCCAGGTATCCATTGCTCGGATGCATAATCTGGAAATCCTTCCAAAATATAGTGCGATATAGTCGCCATCTTTGTTATGGTTGGATAAGACGCTCCTTTTTCCTTAAGTTTTCTTGCAAAATACCTCCCAGCATCTCTCAAATCCCATTGCTCTGTTTCAAGAGCATTGACGTCTTTTAGAAGGTACAGTATCTTTGGATTAGCTGAAAGAAATCTTTCCTCGTCTATCACACCATCGGGAAAAAAATTGGGGCCTAGATGCGACTCAAAAAGTGTGTTTAATCTCTCTGTTAATGTACCTTCCATAAATATGGATATCGACGCTGAGCTTTTAAATTTTTATATACTAAAATATCCATTGACCTAAATTCCTGAATCAATATGTAGAATGCAACACGAGTTATTTTTTTTCTAATTTTTGGTGTATTGTGAGCATGAACACTCGAACATTCCACAAGAAACTAAATACCAGAATATCATATTAATAATAAATTTCATTAATGAAAATTCAACTACTGGAACTGTTTTCACTGTAGATATAAAAACTCTCAATTGACTAAAAATCTAATGGCAAAACCAATAATTCTTGCATTAAGAACACGGGTTGATGAAAAAATCATATATTCAAACCACCCATTAACAATAAGAATATGACAAGAAATATAAATCAGATAAATTTTTAATTAGAATCGTGACACTAAGAATTTGTTTGATTGGAGCAGGCGACATAAAGTATCATTATTTTAACCTACTTAAGGTAAAAGAAGAAGAATTTAAAAAAGAAATAGAAGCTATAGCAAAGATAATAGTTAATAGTGGTTATGAAATAGTTTTACTTCCAGATCGGGGAATTTCATTTGAAATTGCTAAAAGATATAAAAAACTTGGCAGGGGAAGAGTAATTGGAACAGTTCCTTTATCTGACAAAGATTTTGGAATAGACCATTTAAAATCATATATGGAATCAAAAATAAAGAGGAAAAAAGTTTTTGATGAATTCATTGATACAGAAAATTGGTATAAACAGGATTTAACACATTGTATCTTTGGGGATGTTATTTTTATGTTAGGTAATAGTTTAGGTTCTTTAGGAGAGTTAGTTTATGGATATTATTTATATAAGTTATTTATAGGTGACAAACCAGAAGTACAAGCGAAAAGAAAAGCGATACATCCAGAAGCAAGAGCAGGAGAAGATATACCTTATTCTGTAATTGTTTATAAGCCTTTTGTTAAAGAAAAACTAAATTATGAAATTGAAGAATATATACGAAAATTAAATGGGAAAATATATTATGTTAAGAATTCTGAAGAATTAAAAGCTGTATTAGAAAAACTAAAGACGCTGGCTCATAACTAAATATAACTTCAGGTCCTGTTTTGTGCCCAGAATAGAGGGAAGCAGAGCAAGTAAATTTTCAAAAATTATTCCTCAATTTGGTAGAATTCTATGATATTACCTTCTGTATCTTTTGCTTGAAAAAGATGATATTTTCCAATCTTTTTCAGTGGCAAAACAATTTCACAATTTTTACTTCTGATTAATTCTAACATTTTATTAATATCTTCAACTAGAATATCTGGAACAACATTATTGCCACTGGAAATCATCTCATTGTCAATTTTTGGATTGAAAAGAAGGAAGGTAATGTTGTCAAACTCAAACGAACTCATTCTTTCATCTTTGGAAAAGACTTTGACATCAAAGATATCTTCATAAAATTTTACCGCTCTATCCATATCCTGAACTGCTACATAAATTGCTTTGATTTGTGGTTTCATAATCACAAGTTAGCTGTTGAGGTTAATAAATTTTTGGTTGATTCTTGAAAAACCTGAATAAAATCTCTGACTTTACAAAAGGGTTAGGATAAGATTCTTTAATATCTCTATAGAATTCTACTCTAAATGCTTTATAATCTGTAATACCTGCTTGAAGAGGATCTTCAACAACACACTTGATCTCTTCAACATAAAAAGCTTCGGTAGACAGAGGAATTCGTCGTTCCCTGAACCTCAAAGGATTATAAGCACCCCTACTTGAAAGAATGTTCTCTATAGGCTCTTCAATTTCGATCTCACCAACTTTTTGTCCTTCAACTATCTTTCCATCTAAAGTTAATTCTCCATCTGAACTCTTCTTTAATACTTTCAAATCCATAATTAGACATAGAAGAATAGAACAATATAAATATTTTGTTTTTTTATAAATAATGGTTGAAGGCATGGAAAAATTACTTTTTAGAAGAAACGGGTTTCTCTTTCTTTTTTCCAATAATTAAACTCACAATTCCACCAACAATTAAAATTCCAACACTGGAGAGAACAAGCATGGCTTCTCTAGCTCGCCTAGCAGATTCACTAGCTATTATATCAGGTGGAGCATAAATAGGTGTAAACAAAGCTCCTATAAAAAAATAGAATATGAACATTAACCCTGCTAATACAAAACAAATTATCGAAGCTTTTTTCCAAATAACCATAATATTATTAAAGAAGGGATTATTTAAATAGTTTATGATTCGATTTTTTGAAAATGCTAAAAGGAAAGCAATTCTTGTAGGCTTTAACTCAATGAAAAAATTAGGTAAAACTCCACCACCTAAAACAGTGATTTGGGAATGTACATTAGAATGTAATATGAAGTGTGCTCATTGTGGATCTTATTCAGATAAAGCAAAACCTAACGAATTAACAAAAAAAGAGATTTTAGGAATATTAAAAGAACTATCTAATTACGGCATTGAACGATTTGTATTGACAGGTGGAGAACCGCTGTTAAGAAAGGATATTTTTGAGATACTACAAAAAGCTAAAGAATTGGGAATAAAAACAGGATTTTCCACTAATGCTTATTTCATTTCAGAAGAGAATGTTGGAAAAATAGTTAAGGTTGCTGATTCTATTCAGGTAAGTGTAGATAGCAAAAAAGAAACTCATGATTCATTCAGAAAAACAAAAGGAGCATTTGACAGGGCCATTAATGCCATAAAATTATTAAAAAAGAATGGTTGTAAGCAAGTTTGTATGACTTCTACAATAGGCCCATTTAATCTGAATGAGTTGGAAGAGTTATACAGTTTAGCTAAAGAAAATGCTGACTTATGGAGGGTTGGAACAGTAATGCCAATAGGAAGATCGTCAAAAAACGATTTACTGTTTTTAACAGGCAAGCAATTAAAGCAGTTATTAGATTTTGTTGTTGAAAAAATGAGGGGAAAATTTCCTATCCTGTTGGGAGAAAATTTGGGCTACCTTGGGAGTTATGATAAAAAAATCCATAAAAATGACTTCTTTTTTTGTGGAATAGGAATATTATCCTGTTGTATTGGTTCTGATGGTAAAATAAGGGGTTGTCCAGAATTACCTCCAAATGAAGAGTTTATTGTTGGCGATTTAAGAAAAAAACCATTTAAAGAAATCTGGGAAAATAGTTTTGAGAACTACAGAGATGAAAACTATTCTATGTTGCCAAGAGAATGTCTAGAATGTAAAGATTTAAGCTTATGTCGCGGTGGATGTCAAGTGATGAGATTGAAAGGCCTACACTGCACTCCAAAGAGATTGGAACAATCTAAAGCATAGCGGGCAGACAAAAAAATTGAATAGCGAGAAAGTTTGAGAGTCTTGCTTATCAATAATTTGCAAAGCAGACAATATTTTTTTGGGCCGCCCCACCTCTAGCTGATATTATCATTTAAAAGTAGCGAAAGGACAGAAAAACTTATAAAGATATAATTACTACATTGTAAATATGGGGGTTGAAGAATTAATTAAAACAAAATCCGAATTAGAAAAAATAGCTGATTTACTATCTGATGAAGTTCAACAAAATAAAGATGAGAATGTAGTCTCTAGGTATATTAGAGTTATCTATGATTCTGCTACATTTATTAATGGACAGAAATCAGAATTAGTACATTGCCAATCGAATCTTAATAAAGAAATGATGGATAGAGGTGTATATACTCAAACTAATGTTGATGATTTGTTTCCTCATAATGTCAAGGAAGTGGCTATTGCAAGAGATTTACAAAATCACAGATTTCATTTCCACCAGAAAGGAATTCCATTGCCAAGAGAAGAAAAATTGTATATAGAAGAGACCCCAGCCCAAATTACAACATATGATTCTGAGCTAAGAGAATTTACAAAAGAGCATAAAAATACAAGGCTTACTAGGACATTAGCAGTTGAACAAAATATTATAGTAAACTCTAAAGGAGGAAAAGCTATCCAAACAATTCCATTTTTTGGAATATCCTACTCTCACGGTTATAATCCTATCCCAACAATCAGGGATATAATTGTTGTTTGTACATCTAAAAACGAAATTAAAAGATTAACCGATTTGATCAAATTTTTAGCAGATCCTACTCCTGATAAGAGAATTAAGAAAGCAAAATCATTTAGTGAAGCATTCCATGAGTTGCATGAACTGTCGCAATTAAAATATGGTAGTTTAGAAGAAGCAGGAATACCCTTATGTGAATTGTACGATGTCATAATGCTGAATGGTGTCCCTGTCCATGAAATTTTTGGGCATCATTTTGAAGAGCCAATCAGGTTTTTAGATTTTGGAGATTCTGGAACATTCAAATATAGACAAAACATCCAAAACAAAAATATATTTTTGATGGATAACCCAAAACAGGAAATAGGGGAGTTTAGAGTCCAAGGATTTACCTATGTTGATGCTTATGGAAGAATAAGAGAGCCTAGAATTCATATAAAAGACGGAAAGGTTGTTGGGTTTTTAGGAAGTGACTATGCTGATCCTAAAAAACTTAAACAATATATGAATATAGAAAAGAGTGATTTTGTAGGTAATGCGTCTCAGTACTATGATGGAATGTTTCCACAACCAAGGATGAGTTGTACTGTTATCGATGGCCCTACACAAAATATAGATTTAGAAGGAAAAATATTGCTTGTTCCTAATGAAGGTTATACACTACAACAAGATAAAACATATATGGTGAAAGCATACGAAGCATATGTTGTTAGAGACGGAGAACCCAAAAGAGTAGTTCCACTTCAAGTTACTGGAGGAATAAATCAGGCATTGGCTAATATTGTTTTGTTGAAGGATGAATGTTACCAGGCAGGTATGTGTGTAAAGCCAGAACCAATTTATTATCCACAATCAAGAGGTCAGGCACAAGTACCTGTTTCTCAATTTGTTAAAAGTCAGATATGGGAAAGACAACAGGTTTATCCACTTCCAATATCGGATGTGCATTTAAGAATTCTAATAAAATAATTCATGAACAGAGTCAAGACAATCTCGCATTTACCATGTCCCATAACACCTTCTCAATGGCTTGCTGTTAAGTCTCCCTGATGTGAGGTCGAGAACCGAAGTAAAGGCTCATAGAAGTTCGGGACTGTAAAAAAGAAATCTATTTAAAATAGTTGCGTTTTATAGAGACATTATGTATGTTAAAGAATTAGATAAATGGTACTCAATTAAAGAATATGATCCTGAAGGAAAAGAGTTAGACAAAATTCTGAAATTAGGAAAAGTAAAAAATAAAGATATTTTGGTTGTTGGGTGCTTATGGAGTGATGTCTTTTTCTTTTAAACTTTTAAAATATGCAAAATCAGTTACAGCAAAAAAGTAATTGAATACTGTAAAAAGAAAAATAAGAGAATAAGTTTCAAAGTTGGAAATCTTACAAATTTAAAATTTTCGGAGGGATCATTTGATTGTATTATTTCTCTGTGGAGTGGTTTTCGTTATTTGAAAAATAAAATTAAGGGAATCAGAGAATTGAAAAGAGTGTTAAAAGATAAAGGAATCTTATTGATAGAAGAAGCAGACGAGACCAGCGAATATGTAAAAATATTGGATATTATTGCTCCAAAAAGAAAATCAAGGATTAAAGAAAAAAGAATAGAATTAAAAAAAGTTTTAGAAAAGTATTTTGATGTAAAGGAAAATAAGTTAAAAACATATTATTATTTCAAAAGCAAAAATCAGTTTAAAGAATATTTTAGAAAAGAAATTGTTTTTGACGAAAAAAAGAAATTTAAAAAAAAGATGGAAAAGAGATTGGATGAATATCTTTCTAAAAAGAAAACACTAAGGGTTGAAGAAAAATCTATTTTCTTTGTGTGCAGAAAGAAATAAAGACGAATCCTGAATTGGATTTAACATATGTAGATGTTATATGCCCTAAAATGCTGAAGTTTGCAACAGGGATTTTTGCTAGCAAAAACCTCAGAGTTAAGAACTCTTTCGAAAATATTATAAATATCAAGGAACTTTTGTGTTGTGTGGAAGAAAAAAAGAAAAAAGTTGGTGTTGGATTTGGAGTGATGATTCTAAAAGATAATAAAGTGTTACTTGGAAAACGCCACGAAGATCCTGAAAAAGCGTCAAGTTTATTAAATGGTGCAGGAACATGGACAATGCCTGGTGGCAAATTACATTTTGGAGAAACATTTGAAGAAGGTGCCAGAAGAGAAACCATGGAAGAAACAGGGATAAAACTGAGAAATGTTAAGGTAATTTGTGTTAATAATGACATGGTCGAAACAGCACATTTTGTTACAATAGGATTATTCTCTGATGATTTTGAAGGAGAACCGCAAGTATTAGAACCTGACGAAATAACCGAGTGGCGTTGGTTTGACTTAAACGAATTACCAAATCCAATATATTTTCCAAGTGCAAAAGTTCTTGAAAACTACAAAAACAAAAAGTTCTATATACCTCATTAGAGAGAGTTCTTAATCCATTTAACTTAGGATGTTATGTGGTGAGTCTGCAAGGCAAATGAGAATAAAGCGACAGACAGCATACACTGGAGGTGTCAAGTGACTTAGGGTTTAGAAGGTAATTTTTGATTCCAACCCCAAGAACTTGTAGCTTCATTCCTTTTGCAAATTCCAATACAATAATTAACAGAAGAATGGCAGCATGAACTTGCACTCCAGTTAATACCATAGCAATCACAGTTGGTTTTGGTTGTTCCCCCAAGATCACCAACATAAAAAGAAGTGACTTTTGGGATTAACAAATAAATCGCAAGGATTATAAAAATAACTAAAATTAATTTTTTCTTATTATCTAAATTACTAACAATTAAACAGCTGAAAATATAAGCAATTGCAAGATTGATTATTAAAGAAAAAACTAATGAAGAAATATTCACAAAAGGAATTGCGATTATGCTTCTACTTATGATTGGGAAGAACCAAAACAGAATTGCAAAAGGAATGGCTAGTAAAAATTTATTCTTATTTGGAGTAAGTAATTCTTTTATCATGATACTAGATGATTATATTAGATAGTATATAAAATTTACTATAACTATATACATACTCCATAAATCAAATTTATATCAAATTTATTCACTAAATAAATACAATATCAGGTACATGAATTGTTGATTATTTTTTATTAGTCTGCTCCAAAAGATTATAACCTTATAAGATTAGATTAAATGAAGATCGTTTTCTTTATTTTTCTAGAATTTATGTGTTTCTATCGGTGCGAAAAAAGGTTTTGCTTTTTCAATTGTTCCAATAAAATAACCAACAATTTCATCTGTTTCTGCAACAAGAATTTTTATATTTCTTTTTCTTATAATTTCTAATAAATATTTTCTAAAACCTTTTTTGGTTTCAGAACTAGTTTTATAGTATTTGTCAATTCTTCTGTGATAATCAACTAATTGATTATTCAATTCAACAATTGCATTAATATCATTCAATGTTGCTTTTCTAATTTTGAAGTTCATAATAAGTTGATAATTTTGATTTTTATTAAACCTTCTTTTTGCGCCCCAAAACCATGCCCTTAAAATTTTTTAAAATTTTAAAAATTTACTATCTATATTGAAATTAATATTTTTTTTTGCATTTTGATAAAAAAGACTCTTCTAGAAATAAGCTAAATACAAAGAAGAAGACCTGACTGAAGCTAAGAAGTTAAAAAAGGCAAGAACAAAGGCTAATATGTTTAAAATCTAAAGATTTTAGTCACTCACCAGTAGTTATTCACCGAAAGATTTAAATATTAGAATGGTTGTGTTATGTTATATATAAAAGGAGGTTTTTAAAGTAAACAACTGTGGGCTGAAGCCCACAGCATTTCGCTTGGGTAGCGTGGCTATTCAAGCTTAGGCATAAAAACCTACCAATGATTTTTGTGCACGCATACGCTGTTGCTTAAGTCGAGC
>Ga0180301_10000034_pt1 | contig 87229 bp, 102 predicted proteins | sample GuaBasSediGuay16_FD_121797 | JGI IMG/M metagenome (GOLD analysis project Ga0180301, IMG submission 121797) | Subseafloor sediment microbial communities from Guaymas Basin, Gulf of California, Mexico - Guay16, Core 4569-2, 12-15 cm | ecosystem: Environmental > Aquatic > Marine > Hydrothermal...
ACTGATTGCCCATTCCATGACTTGGACTAATTCTCACATGGTTCCTTCCCAGAAGCTTTAGTTCAAGGAGCAGACCATGTGGACCACTTATGTTCATATACCTCATGCGCTCTATTCTTCTATTATCCAGTAGTATGGATATAAGCTGGTGCGTAACTGCGCGTGTATCTTTAATTCCTGCATAGGAGATCTTGCTTGGTGTGATATTCAGTCTTTTCGCTATTATGTAGATAGCTCTAGTTTGATCAATATTCCTTTTCTTTAATAGATACCACAGGAACAGACCGGCTCCTGACGTAAGTAGTTGCTCCAACGTGGGAGAATAGTCTTTGACAATTATGCCTGGCCTGATAACCTCAAAGACGGCAAAGTCCTCAGGCTTTCTCCTTATGAGCCCTCTTGGAAGCTTAGAGGAGCTTGCATAAAAGAACATGCCTAAGGCCTCATCATAGGGAGGAGCTTTCATGAGCTGCATAATATACCCTCATCTTCAATACAGCCTGAGATGTCCTGTAACTTTGTCAACATTCTTTGAAGGAGCAGGCCCTATTCCAACTGCAGTGATGGTTCCTGGAGGTAACTCAGTCAATCCTGCGTCACGAATGATTGCACATGGAAGGCCATAACTCTTTGCTTTCTTGTATAATTCCAGAAGTTCTCTCTCACTTTCAACTCTGAGTATTACCTTCTTCTGTCCCTCCTCAAGCCAGGCTCTTGCCCACTCTGGCCTCTCTTTAAGGGCCTCATTATAAGCTGTTACAGCGGCATGACAGGCCTGAGCAGCTGCTTTGCCTGGGCTCATTCCAAGATCTGTTCTGAGTACTATCACCTGCTTGTACTTAAACTCAAGCCTTGACATCAAGAGAAGTTTTAAGAAATGGACTAAAATCCTTAACTATGACATACTGTCTAATCAAGGAATATGTAGCTTAGAGGCGAGGTAGCTGAATGTCATCTCAAAAGGATGTGATCATAGTTGGAGCAGGAGCTGTGGGCCTACTTACAGGCTATTATGCTGTATCCTCAGGCTTCAACGTCATGGTGTTAGAGGAACATCATGAAGTTGGTCTGCCCTGTCATTGCGCTGGGGTTGTTAGCATCAGCGGTCTTGAAAAGCTAGGAGTCAAGCCTAGGAGAAGCGTGCTGAATAAGGTGAGAGGAGCCTACATAAAATTTCCCTCAGGAGAAAGCATCCTGATTGCTAGAACAAGTCCTCAGGCCTATATCCTCGACAGAGAGCTTTTTGATAAGGAGCTGGCCTCACTCTTTATCAGCAAGGGGGGAGAGCTTTGTCTTGGAAGTCGAGTCATCTCTGTCTCTGAAGACAACCATATCGTCAAGGTCAGAACTCAGAAACATATGGAGAAAGGCAGCTATTGTGTCATAGCTGAGGGACTTCCTGGAAAGCTTGCACATGGGATAGGATTTGACGTATGGGGCCTAGAGGACCTTCTAGTAGGCGTCCAGCTGGAGTTAGAGGGCGTAAGCTTAGGAGGAAGTGACTTAAACTATGTCAAAGTCTTCCTTGACCCTAGATGGCATCAAGGTCTTTTCGCCTGGCTTATCCCGCTTAGCAAAGATAAGGTGAGAATAGGAACTGTGGCACGCACAGGCAGGCTAGCTTATGTGTTGCTCAAAAGATTTATGAGGTATGAAGATGAAGTTAAAAGATTTCTTGGTCATGACGTGAAGGTAACAAGACTTATGTCAGGACTAATAAGCTTAAAGGGCTTATCCAAGTCGTGGGTGAGCCATAAGGCAAGAATAGCGCTGGTAGGCGATGTAGCAGGGCATAGTAAGCCTACTACTGGAGGAGGTGTAGTAATGGGAGGGCTGGCTGCTCAACTTCTCGTCGATAAGATAAAGGAGGGTAACTTGAAGGAGTATAGGGACTCCTTCATAAGGCGTTATGGAAAAGAGTACTTCTACATGAGCGTATTGAGAAAGGTGTTAGACCACATAGGCCCTGACCTATGGGAAATAATTGAGAGATGCCTAGGCCAACGCTATATAAAAGCTCTTGCTATTCAATATGGTGACATGGACTTTCAGTCTACATTCATAGCGAAGAGCTTCCTTCACGGATTCTGTGGAGTTAGCAGGCTAAGGGGTAAAGATATATATCTGTTGATTAAACTAACCTCAGCTGTAGTACGTGGAGTGATGTATGCGATATACATGACCATGGGGTGGTGAGGACGTCGGAGCTAAAACTTCCCTCGTGCATGTCATGTGGAAAGCCCATTGCACCAGATGAGAAGGGAGTATGCTTCCCTTGTCCTAATTGTGGAGAAATGCTCATCTGGAGATGCTATAAGTGCAGGAAACTAGCAAATCCTTATAAGTGTCCAAAGTGTGGATTTGAGGGACCCTAGATGAGTGGACGTGTGTTAGTACTAGTTAAGGTGTTTCCAGAAAGTGTTGAAACGAACCTAGAGGAACTCAAGGAGAGGATAAAGAACTCTATGCCTGAGGGATGTGCAGTCCATAAATTTGAAGAAGAAGATATAGGTTTTGGAATAAGAGCCTTAAAGGTATTCATAGTGATGCCTGAGGACTACGAAGGTGGAACCAGCGCTATTGAAGAGAGCATAGGTAATGTTGAAGGAGTAGGTCAAGTACAAGTCGACTACGTGACGAGGCTCTAATGACATCAAAAGTATTTACCAAAGAGACATGAGACTTTTTTAAGAGGTGAACTCGTATAATAGTGGGGCTGACTTATGAGTGAGAACAGCGAGGGAAAGGGCAAGAAAAACCCTGAGGTTAAGCTAAGAGTAGCTGAGGCTAGGCAGAGAGACATAGGAAGAGGCAAAGTTCGAATACCTCCAGAGATCATGGCTAAGCTAGGAGTTACTGTTGGTGATATAGTTGAGATCATTGGAAAGAGGCGAACTGCTGCAGTGGTATGGCCCTGCTCAAGTGAGGATCAGGGCTCCGATATAATAAGAATGGATGGTATAACTAGGCGGAATGCTGGTGTAAGCATTGGTGATAAGGTAGTCGTGAGGAAGGCTGATGTAAGGCCAGCTTCTCTCATAAAGTTAGCTCCTGCCTCCATAACTCTCACTTTGGATACCAACTTCATCAACTACATAAAGAGGAGGCTGATTGATTACCCGCTTTGTGAAGGCGACTATGTTCAGATTCCAGTACTTGGACAACCCATACCCTTTGTGGTAGTTAAGACTCGCCCCTCTGGAGTAGTTATGGTTACCGAGGACACAGAGCTGATCGTGTTTGAGAAGCCTGTTGAAGTAGGTAGAGTGCCAAGAGTAACATATGATGATATAGGTGATCTTGAGGAGGCTAAGCAGAAGATTAGGGAGATGGTTGAATTGCCATTGAAACACCCTGAGCTATTTAGAAGACTTGGTATAGAGCCTCCCAAGGGCATTCTGCTTTATGGTCCCCCTGGATGTGGAAAAACTCTACTAGCCAAAGCTGTTGCAAACGAGACTGATGCCTATTTCATAGCTATTAATGGTCCAGAGATCATGAGCAAATTCTATGGAGAATCAGAAGCAAGACTGAGAGAGATATTTGAGGAGGCAAAGCAACATGCGCCTAGCATCATATTCATAGATGAGATAGATGCCATAGCACCTAAGAGAGAGGAAGTCACGGGAGAGGTTGAGAAGAGAGTAGTAGCACAGCTCCTAGCCCTCATGGATGGTCTTGAGGCAAGAGGTGATGTGATAGTAATTGCTGCAACCAATCGTCCTAATGCTCTTGATCCTGCGCTTAGGAGGCCTGGCAGGTTCGATAGAGAAATAGAAATAGGAATTCCTGATAAGAAGGGCAGAAAGGAGATACTTCAGGTTCATACGAGGAATATGCCTTTAGCTGATGATGTCGACTTAGATAAACTTGCCGAGATAACCCATGGCTTCACAGGAGCAGACCTTGCTGCTCTCTGTCGTGAAGCAGCCATGCATGCACTGAGGAGATACCTGCCAAAGATAGATCTGGAGACCGAGAAGATATCTGAGGAAGTGCTGGAGAACATAAAAGTGACCATGGAGGACTTCATGGCCGCTTTCAGAGAAATAACACCAACTGCGCTAAGGGAGATAGAGATTGAAGTTCCCAACGTAAGATGGGATGACATAGGCGGTCTTGATGAGGTAAAGCAGGAGCTAAGAGAAACTGTTGAGTGGCCTCTGAAATATCCAGATGCCTTCAGGAGAATGGGCATAAAGCCACCTAAAGGTATACTGCTTTATGGTCCTCCAGGATGTGGAAAAACTCTATTAGCTAAGGCTGTAGCAACCGAAAGTGAAGCCAATTTCATCTATGTGAAGGGCCCTGAAGTGTTCAGTAAGTGGGTGGGCGAATCAGAGAAAGCAATAAGAGAAGTCTTCAGGAAGGCAAGAATGGCAGCCCCCTGTGTCATATTCTTTGATGAAATAGATGCCATAGCACCTGTACGTGGATTTGAATATGGAGATGCCGCTGTTACTCAGAGAGTAGTAGCTCAACTCCTAACTGAGATGGATGGCATAGAAAAGCTAGAAGGTGTAGTAGTCATAGGCGCCACCAATAGGCCTGACATACTCGATCCAGCTCTACTAAGGCCTGGTAGATTTGACAGGATAATATATGTGCCTCCACCTGACCTCAAGGCCAGGCTTGAGATACTGAAGATTCATACACGTAGCATGCCTTTAGCTGATGACGTAGACTTAGAGGAGCTAGCTAGAAGGACTGAGGGATATGCTGGCTCAGATCTAGAAGCCCTTTGTAGGGAAGCAGCTATGATGGCTCTTCGAGAGGACATAAATGCAGTTGTTGTAAGGATGAGACACTTTGAACTAGCTATGAGCAAGGTGAAGCCTACGATAACTCAAGACATGGTAAGGTATTATGAATCTTGGCAGGAGAAATTAAAAAGAGTAAGAGAAGCAAGAGCTAGGATACCGGGATATGTATGAGCATCAAAGAGGAGAGGGAAAATATACCTCTAGACTTCGTGATTATTGAAATCCTGAAGAGGAAACAGATGCCCATGCGAGATATTGAGCTGTACAATGCCCTTAAGAGTAGCTTTGGCGACATATCCTTCAATGAACTGAACAAGGCCCTCATGACCTTGGAGCTCAGAGGTCTTGTAGAAGTTGATGTGATGAAGAAAGGAGTCAGAGTTGTGAGATACGTGGGAAAGTGGTAAGGCATCTTTATTATGGAGGTCTTCTTCTACTCTTAACTTGAGGGGGAGTAGCATTGGGAGTGAACTTAAGGGAGCTCGTCCCAAGACGCGAAATAACTTTTGAGGAGCTTAGGGGCAGGGTTATCGCTATAGATGCATATAACGCTTTGTACCAATTCTTAGCGACAATAAGACAGCCTGATGGAACTCCTTTGATGGACTCTCGTGGAAATATTACTAGCCACCTAAGTGGCCTCCTCTACAGAACAGTTAACCTTCTAGAGATGGGGATAAAGCCTGTCTATGTCTTCGATGGAAAGCCTCCAGAGATGAAGGACTTGGAGATCCTTAAGAGAATGAAGCATAAGGAAGAGGCTCTAAGGAAATACGAAGAAGCGCTTCGAAGGGGTGATATAAGAAGTGCAAGGAAGTATGCTCAACAAACGGGTAGGCTTACTGAGGAGATGGTGAAGGATGCGAAGAGATTACTGGACTTATTAGGTGTACCATGGGTTCAAGCACCATCGGAGGGAGAAGCTCAGGCTGCATATATGACCATAAAGGGTGATGCTTGGGCTACAGCTAGTCAAGACTATGATTCACTTCTCTTCGGTGCTGTAAGGCTCGTTAGAAATCTAACAATATCTGGAAGAAGGAAATTACCAGGCAAGGATATTTATGTCGAGATCTCCCCAGAACTCATAGAGCTTGATAAGGTCCTTAAGGAACTTGGGATAAATCGAAGACAGCTAGTAGATGTGGCGATTCTGATAGGCACTGACTATAATCCCGAAGGTGTAAAAGGCATAGGCCCTAAGAAAGCCTTGAGGCTGATAAAGACCTATGGCTCTCTTGAGAAAGTGTTGCCCATAATAAAGGAGGCTCAATTCCCAGTAGATCCTCTGAAGATAAGAGAGTTCTTCCTAAATCCTGATGTTACTGATAGATACTCCCTTGAATGGCGAACACCTGATGTGGAAGGTCTTGTCAAGTTCCTCTGTGGAGAGCATGACTTTTCAGAGAGTCGCGTTAAAAGAGCTGCTGAGAGAGCACTTAAAGCCATTAGGGAGTTGAGGTCTCAAACTAGCTTAGAGGCGTGGTTTTAGATGAGCAAGATGAATAAAGACTACTTCACTAGAGAAAGAGAAAGGCTGGTTAGAAGACTAGTAGAGGAGGGCGTTATAAGAAGCGAGGAAGTCAAGAGGGCAATGTTGTCTGTTCCTAGAGAGGAGTTTGTGCTTCCTCAATATCGCCGTCTAGCCTACGTGGATACTCCTCTCCCTATATTAGCTGGCCAAACCATATCAGCTCCTCATATGTGTGCTATGATGTGTGAAGCACTTGAGTTAAAACCAGGACATAAAGTTCTTGAGGTAGGAACCGGCAGTGGCTATCATGCTGCACTATGCGCTGAAATAGTGGCTCCTAAGGACTCTCCCATAAAGGGTCATGTCTATACGGTAGAGATTGTACCTGAGCTTGTTGAGTTCGCCAAGGAAAACCTACGTAGGACTGGCTATCTAGATAGGGTAACGGTCATACTTGGTGATGGCTCCATAGGATTACCTGAATATGCTCCTTTCGATAGAATCCTAGTGACGGCTTCTGCTCCAGATGTACCGCCTCCTTTGATCGAACAGCTCAAAGAAGGTGGAAGGCTTGTAATACCAATCGGGGAGCCTTACGGAATACAGGTGCTAGTACTTGTAGTAAAGGATGAAGAGGGCAGGGTTCATCATAGATATCTCGGAGGTTGTCTTTTCGTCAGGCTAAGGGGTAAATATGGCTGGAGCTGAGAAGAAGATTGACTCCGTGAGCATTAAGGAAGTAATCATAGCACATGGTCATGAGAATATATCGGCTAAGCATCCTACCACCATAGAGATAACAAAGGAAGATCACGTTACTCCACGAGGAGATTGCATAATAGCTGTTAAAGCCAGTAAAGCCCTAGCTGACCTAAGTGAAGAATTCAAAAGCATAGCGAGAAGCTCTAAGGCTATAATTAAGATGAGGATTATAGCGAACGGAGTAGAGGAGGAGGTTGTAGGAAGAGGAGACCCTCAGCTCACATTCAAAAGCGATAAATGCATGGTCATCAGGAGAAGCTCCTTTGTATGTGATAGAACGCTCATGATAAAAGCCAACAAGGCTGCTAAGGACTTAGATCGTCAGCTCATCAAGAAGCTTAAGGATCCTAAGACCAGAGTAATCATAATATTAGAAGCCATGGTTCCAAGAGATAATTCCTAGCTTACTAGAGCATCAACTACAATATGCCATCTATGTGGGGCGATGCTTTTGACTCTTCTCACCTTAAGTACCTTCAATATCCTTCTGCCTTGTGCCTCCACTAAGCACCTCAATTTCCTAACAGCTTTCTCTAATTCCTCAGGTTCGTCTTCGAATGTATAGTAATGGATCACACCTCCTTCCTTGCGCAGTAAAGTGAGGGCTGTTCCTACAAATTCATGCGAATACTCCGGAAGGTTCATGATTACTCTGTTGGCTATGTTCCTGATATACTTGGCTAGTAGTCTAACATCTGCATTTACAGGGATTATCTCGCCTTTAAGATTCCTCTTGTTAAGCTTTATGTTCTCAATAAGCAACCTATACGCTGCGGGGTTTAGGTCGACAGCATAGACCAAACATCTTCTAAGTGAGGCTATATGAATAGCGAAGGGCCCTACTCCAGTGAACATGTCTACGACTATCTCGCCATCTCTCACTTCCTCAGCAACTCTTCTATGCTCATATGCCAACCTAGGGGAGAAGTACGTATTAAGAACATCAACTTTGAACCTGAGACCATATTCAGAGTGTATCGTAGTAGCTTTCGGCTCGCCAGCTATGAGTGTAAGCTTTCTCGTTCTGTACTCTCCAGTGACTCTCCCCGCTTTCGCATAAACTGTTTTCACTCTTGTGTGAATTCTCATAATAGCTTTACCTATCTCCTCAGCTCGATTCATGAGGTCTTCAGGAATCTCTATAATCGCAATATCTCCTATTATATCAAAAGAGCTAGGTATGCGTTTGAGTTCATCACTACCTAGGACATTCTTAAGGAGATCCTTGAAGGATCTAGGTCTCTCGGGGATGAGGTAGTCTTTTTCCTCGATCCTCAACTCTTCGCATTCCGGAAATAATCTCCTAATAGTGATTAAGTCCACACTATTGTTGAGAGGTATCAATAGTTTATCGTCATTCCTTATAATGGGTCCTTTAGTTAGACGATGTCTCTTTAACTTCAAGTAGATTCCTTGGCACATCCTCTTGTTAGATATCACCAAGAACTTCATCATCAACACCTCTGACCTTAATCACTTCAAAAAGCACAAGAAGAGGCCTTTCGGATGATGCAGTACTCGCATAGATGGTCTCACCCCCCGATGTTACCTCAACCTCTATTTTCTTTGCTGCAAATGTATACCTCCAGCACTTTGAGGTGACTCTCCTCTTATGAGATTCAAGTACTGAGTTGTCCAGGTATTTAAGCCTGACATGGACTATGTGATCTTTTTTCGTTACTTTCAGTACTACTGGAAATAATATACCTCTACTTTCAATGAGAGCATAACACTTTTCATTGTTTGATATAAAGCAATCCCTGGTGATATCAAGTACCTCTAGCTCCTTAGCTACTATGACCACAGAAGCGTTGACCAGTATCCAGTTTATTCTCACATTCACTAAATAGTGCCTTGCTTGCAGTCCATACTTTTCAATTAATGTTAACACTTCATTAGAGCCAGACCCCATCCCTCCATACCATCTCGTCATATAAGTTGCTATTGACAGGACCTCTTCAGGTCCTAATTCATCTTCCTCTACAGTGTTTATGAAGTTCCAGATAAAGGCAAGACCGAGGGCAAGTAATATCACACTAACCATTAGCAATATGATTCTTGTCAAGGCCATGTCTTTACCCTCCTTACCATAGCCTCGCCTTCTCTTACTCCTTTGACCTTCAAAAGTGAGAAGGAAGCAATTTTCAGCTCCTCTCCATCAATCATTACGTTTCCAGTAAGCTCTATAGACATTACTATCTCATTATTCTTCATTACAAGAAGGCTGTTTGAATTAATCACTATGACGTATGGAGGCGGCACATAAAGTAGCAATACTTCCTCATATCCCATGGATAACATTGCTTTTGCAATACAGTCTTCAAGCTTATGAGCTGTCTCTACAACATATCTATCTACAAAGCACGCTTCTCCGAAGGCTTTAATGCCCATAGTAATGACCAGTGCGATGGAGATCACCACTGCAGCCAGCTTGAATATCTCGTCCAGGCTCATGATCCCATCATAGAGGCTTCCTACTTCTAGACCTAAGTAGGGCCAGGAGTATACTCTCTGCATGCTCGCTAATGTTAGTGCCTATCATAGTGCTAACTTTACTATGGTCACTTATAGTCCTCATGGTGTGCTCTACTGGATAGGTGGCTATCTTATGAGCATACTTCAATAGTGCTCTTACCGTGCTATTGTACTTTAGACTCCTTGAGAGAACCTCTATCAGACCAGCGCTCCTAGCTATGGAAAGATTTTCATCCTCGCGCAGCTCGAATACTCCTGAATTAATCAGCCTATTGTACAAGACTTTATAGTGTAAATTGGTTATGGGCTCGATAGCATTAGAGGATGATATTCTGTTGAGAACTACGGGCGCTATAGTTGGTGGAGGCTTTATGTAATCCCTTATCGCCATTACTGTGGTGTACAAGGATATGAGACAGGAAGGGTCAGGAGTGCCCACAGGAACTATTAGATCCGAGACAGCATACACAGCTAGGGATAGTGAGGAGAATACTGAAGTGGCAGGCAGATCGATGTATATGGCCTCCAGATCTAGATTCTTAGTTAACTCGTCTATGAACTCTGAAAGCTTGGAGTGAAGGTCATTTATGTCCTTGTCCTTTAACTGCTTCAGCTTATCTACTGGTGCCACCAAGGATGAAATGGCTATATAGAACTGTTCCGGTTCCTTGAACTTGAGTACGTAGAATACGTCATCAAAATTAGCATTGCCTGTAAGGAAATCGGTAAGACTCCTGATGGAACCCTTCCTTAGTTCATTATATATTTTTCTCGATAGAAGTAGTGTGCTAGTAGCTGCTTGCGGCTCAGCATCAAGTAGCATGACTAATCTCTCTCTTCTAGTAGCCATGTAGGCATGAAGAACTGCTGTATTGACCATTATAGTACTCTTCCCAGTACCTCCTTTACTTCCACTAGTGACACTAATCACTTTCATGTAGCGCATCACCAATTACTAATAGTAATTATCGCAGCTGAGTTTATACATTTAACGCTTATAAGGCGTGTTGGGATATAATTGTGTTTGGATGAATATATAAGGTGAGCATATGAACCTCACTGAAGTAGTAATGCTTATGATAATGTTATCTTTATCAGCTATAATTATCTCGTCCATAAGCCTCACAGTGAGCAGAGTGAACGACTTGATAGACAAGAGATTATGTAGTGTAGTCCAAGGCGAAGTAGCCGTATGCATAGAATTAGTCAATATGCACGACTATGAGATAGTGTTGAGGCTTTCGCCAAGGATCATGGTAGCGCATAAAGGTAACAGACTCCTAATTCTAGTCGGCCATCATCTTCTTGCGCTTCCTATCCCTCAAGATGTGCAGGTCGCTGTGGATTTAAGGCAGAGGGAGGTGAGAATAGGAAGCTACGAAGGCTGATCCCTCGGAGGCCCCTCTCTAGCAAACACAGTAGAGGATCTGCTGATGGAAGGATAGCCTTATCAACTGCTCATGCTATCACAGACGATGTAATCAAGATAAAGGACTTCTACTACATAGAAGTATTCGGCTACAGGCTGCCTGTCTATATAACTGATGATGGCAGATACCTCCTTGATGAACCTGCCCTCAAGGATGTTAAGACATTAATGATACTTCTCAGCAGGAGCAGAGCTAGACATGAGGACTTTTCAGGGCTTAAAGGCCCCTTGAAGTATTACCTCCTAAGAGAACAACATTTATCGGCTATAGAACCTCTACTGCACGATCCCTTCATAGAGGATATCTTCATAACGGGTACTTCAGTTGATGTAGAGCACTCAAAATATGGACTTTTGAGGACTAACATTGTGATACACGATATAGAGGAATTAGTCAACAGGATAGCTATCCAGTGTGAGGATCTTATCAGCTATTCTAATCCCAGAGGTAGATTCTCCTTGAGGAGAAATGATGTAAGGTTCAGGATCTCCATTGCATTAGCCCCTGAGGTTGCAAGTCATACGAGTATTGTTATAAGAAGATTGAAGCTCAAGGAGATGTCCATCCTGAAGCTAATAAGACTTGGTACTCTAACCCCTCTAGTAGCATCAATTCTCGCAGCACTTATAAATTTAAGGAGAAGTGGCTTGATAATAGGGATACCATCCTCTGGTAAGACGACCCTGATGGTAAGTCTATGCTCCTTCATCGATAGAGCACGCCTTGTTGTAGTTCAGCACTCAGAAGAGATATGGCTACCCCAAGACCTTTTCGCATTCGAGTCATTAAAAGCGAGCTTAGATAGCTTGGAGAAGCCCAGACTCATGGACCAGCTCGATATGGCCATCCTTGAGCGCAGTCCTCAGTTCATACTAGTCGACGATTTACGCTTTGACCATAGAGGTGAAGAGCCATGGGCTTTTCTACAGCTGGGGAGGGTCAAGACTGGAGCTTTGGCTACTATGCATGCAGAGAACCCCATTCGTGCCATAGGCCGCTTCCTATCAAGGCCAGTTGAGGCCACAATTAACGATGTATGTGACGCAGTAGATTACATGGTTGTAATGCACTTTGACAGGGAGGAGCATAGAAGACTAGTACTCTCCCTCTATCTAATGGATCGCAACAGGCTAGTGAACGTTGCCACCAGGACATGTGATAGATTAGCCAGCGTTAGGCCTGAGATTTTGCCTCATGTAGACTGCATAAGATCGGCCATGGAGTACGGTAGTCCTTTCCTTAAGTCTTTGAGAGATGAGGATGAGCTAGTTGAATTCATCTATTGTCTAAGCGGATTCCTATCTAGACTGCTAGAGAACGTAAAAGAGGATCTAGACTTTAGAGCTTTCACTGAGATCATCAGAGATCACTTCTTCAGGCGATATAAAGAAGTGAAGAAAAAGTTCAGACATGTTTCTTTGAATGAATGCTACATAAAGCCTTCCTATGTGTACTTGGAGGATAAGCTCCTTGGTGGTGAGAAGGAATATGTTGCTGAGGACTCCATCACTTAACCTCATTATATCTCTCGTATTATTTGCAGCAGCCTTGGCAGTAGTGATTCCTGTGATAAAAAGGCTACTCGATGCCTACATGAGAGCAAAGGGGTGTGAAAATGAGCTTCCTTTTATAACATTGATCGTTACAAGCTATGATGGAAATCCACTTCTCATACTCTATAACATGGACAAGACCATGTTCAAATACTTCGTTAAAGAGTGCCATGAGTGGAAAAGCCTGAGGAAGTGGGGAATGGGGCCATGTGAAGCCATTTTAACTAGCATTGCAAACCATCCCAGTCTCCTCTACAGAGACGTTATGAAGAGGATAATAGCCTATTCTCGAGGACTTGCTAGCCCCCAGGAATTAGTGAGAAGCATAATGAGTGCATGGGAAGAGAAAGTGGTCAAGCTTGATGTTCATCTTGAGCACTTATTTAACCTCCTGACAACCATACTTCTCTTTATTCAACCTCTTGCATTGTCGTTGACTGTACTACTTGCAGGAGATACTACTATGACCATTACGTTGCCCTATCTCATCTCGGCCTTAGCCTCCCTGATAGCCATAGGCATATCAACCAGCATATACCCTGGAATACTGAAGTTCTCTACTAAGTGGAGACATTTAACACCTTTGTTTCTCATCATTCCTCTCTCCTTTGTGATCACAGAATTCTTCAATATAGCGCTTAATCTCTCGCTTGGTCTTCTCATTATTGTCCTCTCAACACCATCAGCCATTATGATATATCGATGTATAAAGGAGGACCTTGTTGCCGTAGAAGAGCTTTTGAAAGCTCTTGAGGACACCCTCAGTTACGCGGTAAGGACTGGTCATACTGTTTCAAGGTCTTTCGTAAGAGTTCTGAAGAGAAAGTCCTTTCGAACAAGTCCTATGCAAGTCTTCTTCCATGAAATGAATTACTCAATTGATAGAGCTTTTAATTTAGCCATAGACAAGGCCCACTCGGCTATGGTTAGGTACTCCTTTGAAGCTATAAGGCTTCTGCTGAAGTACTCCTCAAGAATCGGTCCTATAAGGGATTTCCTAAGGGCATTCAAGGATATGTGGCATCTACATATGAAGGCGAGGGCAAAGCTGGGCACCTTTATACCGTATATCCTCCTAATGCTGGTTCTCTATACGGCTACGGTGGTGATAGTGATTGAGGTGGGAGCATGGCTGAGTGAACTCACGAAGGAGGTATATCTACAGCATGGAAATATACCGCTTTCACCCATGGAAATTGATGATACTCTAAGGGAGCTGGTATACACATCTACTATATTCACATGTCTAGGCCTCTCTTTTGCTGTTGGAGCCTTAAGAGATGGAGATCCTCGATGTGGGCTGATGTACCTTCCTATGTTCACATTCATGGTCTTAATAACTCAAGCACTGTTACTGACCCTGGGCGTTATAGACACCTTGCTGGGGAGGTGATACTTCTGGACCTCGACTACCTCTCTCTAATGATAGCAATGGTGATGTTTCTAACAATGTGTGCCTATGTGGTTATCACAAAGCTAAATGAAGTAAATAAAAGCTTATATATGGAGGAGCTAAATGTCCTCGCCGAAAAGATCGCTACAAAGATTGCCTCACGCATTAGACAAGGCTTTTCCTTTGAGGATCTAAATGCCAGTTATGTATATATCGAAGTAGCTATTTTCAATGACATAGACGACTACACCCTTTATAGGCTTGGAACACCAAGGACTGCAAGCATTCTCGGCAAATGTTTATTTTTTGATATCGTGGATGGTAAATTAGTAAGAATTTACGTGGAAGTATACCGGGGTGATATTTCTGAGAATAATTGAAGCCTCGTTAATCCTCCTAGTAACTCTGCTGATGTTTACCATATGCGCAACGATACCTGTGGGGGTCAAGCCCAGGGCTAGAGTTATAGGAGGAGGAAGAATTCTAGCATGGCTTGATGCCAAGGGCTACCTCAAAGGCGCCATCTACACGAAAGACATAGTCTTCCTTCAAAGAACCATTGGAACTCTAGTATGCTTTCCTTACAAAATGGAAGTGTACAATACTTCCTCCATGATCTTCGAACTATCGAGTGGTACAGCACAGAGCTATGAAGGCTTCTCTTACATGCTCACAGGAGTTAATGGAAGCATAAAGCCTCTTATAGTAGTGCTCAAGGTGAGCTGTGATGAGTAGGGGACAGATAATGCTCATGACAGCTCTAATAGCCTCCTTTCTCATACTTCTGTTAGTTTATGGAATGCCTCTTTATACACATCACATCGTGGTTCAGGATAGGCTAAAGGTTTATTACGAGATAAGGTCTATAGCCTTAGAAGCCTTGTCCCTTGCCTCTCAGTCTTATGTATGCGGAGGTGACTTTGAAGAAAGTGCACTACGCTACATAGCAAGTGTTAAAAAATATATAGCTGAGGAAGACCACTACCTCTACAACATTCTCCTTAGTACGACCTTTCACTTCAAACTTACCATAGATGAAAACCAGGGTCTCAGATATACTCGCGAATATCGCGCTGCCTTTCAGTATGGAAGCTTCAAATCTGAATATGTCGTGACTTTGAGGATTTTAGAGGTGCATGAACATTATGTAATCATCGATTATAGGCATTATTCCAACATAGAGCCAATGCCTACAGTACGTCTTGAAGCTGTTGATGGCGGTATACTGATGGGCAACACCCAGATTATCCTTGTGATGATTAAACGTAGGGTGTTGCTAAGAGACAATTATGGAATTCTTTTGTTTATCGAACTTATTGAGAGCCGCTAGCTAATATCTTAGACAATTTACTGTCTATGCTTCTTAGCAGGATAAGTACTTCATCTAGTCTCTTAATCACTTCCTGAAGCTCCTCTCCACGAATCTCGTGTTCCTCCTCCTTTCTCTCTCCTACATACTCCTCTCTCCTGTATGTTGCCTCAGGCACATATCTTTTCTTTATCCACTCTTTTCCTGGTATTATCTCTACATCGCTCATCATCACACCTTACATCAATTATCTCGGAGAAGCTCTGTATTAATTACTATCCTCCAAGTGCTTGAGCCTTTAAGTTCAGCGTTCCTCCCCCTCCTCCCTCGTAAGCCAATACTATGTCGTAAACCTCTCCTTCAACTATAGCCACTGATCCTAGTGGAATCTCTAAGAGCTTACCTTCATCGGGTCCTATCTCTAGACCAGCACTATATGAGCCGATGCCATGTATTATGATTCTTACTATTCTAGCAGAAGCAGTTCCTACATTCTTTATGCCTACATAGAGTTTCCATGTTCCATCCGGCATCCTAACCAGTACTGGCTGTCCATCAACAACTAGCAGAGGTCTGGAAACCGAGGAGTGAGTCACCATGTACATATAGTAGGCTATTATGACTCCAACTATGATGGAGGCTACTATGATCAAAGGGAGACTTATGTTAATAACACCCTTTCGTCTCACAATCTTCCCCCAATCACATATATGCATAAATGTACATATAAAAGTCTATATCACATCTTTGTAATATAACCGCTATGAAACTCAATATACCAGCTAATGGTAACTTTTCACTGGTTTAAGGTGATTTGGGTAGAACGTAAACTTTATATCCCTCCAGCATATCAGAATAACGGTTACGTTCTCGGTGTGATCATGCCAAAGAAATTTAACATATTCGATCATGTGCTGGTACCTAAGCACATATTATTAAGCAAGGAGGAGGCTGAACAGGTGCTTAAGGAGCTTGGCGTGAAGCCATGGCAGTTACCATGGATTAAGGCAAGCGACCCTGCGGCTAAGGCTTTAGGTGCCAAGCCTGGTGACATAATTAAGATAATAAGAAAGAGCCCTACCGCTGGGACTTCAGTTGCCTATAGGTTTGTGGTACCTGATGTATGGGTGAAATCATGAACTTGAATTCATCAAATTCAAATATCGTGAGATGTGATATAACCGATGAGGATAGATGGTATTTAGTGGAAGTCTTCATCAAGGAACATGGCCTAGCGAGACAGCATCTTGATAGCTATAATGACTTCATAGAGAGAAGGCTTCAGGAGATAGTTGATGAATATGGTGTGATAGAGACTGATATTCCTGGCTACTATATAAAGCTGGGAAAGATCAGGATAGGTAGCCCTAGGATAAGAGAGGCTGATGGCTCTGAGACTGATATTCTACCCATGGAGGCTAGACTAAGGAATTTAACTTATGCCGCTCCCATGTACTTAACCATGATCCCTGTAATAAACGATGAGGAACAAGAGCCGGTTGAAGTATACATAGGCCAAATGCCCATTATGGTGAAATCCATTAAGTGTCCACTCTCCCGGATGAGCGAGGAGGAGCTTATAGCTATAGGCGAGGATCCAAGAGACCCTGGAGGCTACTTTATTATAAACGGCTCAGAGAGAGTACTAGTAGCTCAAGAGGATCTTGCGGTGAATCGAGTACTTGTTGACATAGGAGGCGCTAGCTCTTCAGTTACACATACAGCTAAGGTATTCTCAGCCACGAGCTCACTAAGAGTACCAGTGACGTTGGAGCGATTAAAGGACGGCACGCTACATGTGTCTTTCCCATCAGTGCCTGAACGAATACCTCTTGGCATAATGATGAAGGCACTAGGGCTTGAAACTGAAAAACAAATAGTTGAGGCGATAACTGATGATCCAGAGATAGCACAAGAGCTATGGCCTACTTTACTGCAAACAGCAGAGATAAAGACTACCGAAGAAGCTCTTGACTATATTGGCAGTAGGGTAGCCATAGCCCAGACAAGGGAGTATAGAATTCAAAGAGCTGAACAAATAATAGACAAATACTTCCTCCCTCATCTTGGTACTACGCCTGAAGCTAGAAAAGCCAAGGCGTACTTCTTAGGTCAAATGGCTGAGAAGCTTATTGAATTAGTACTTGGTAGGAGAAAACCTGACGACAAGGACCACTATGCTAATAAGAGGCTTAAGCTGGCTGGTGACCTCTTAGCCCAGCTCTTCAGAGTGGCCTTTAAGCAGTTTTGTAATGATGTGAGGTATCAATTGGAGAGATTGAAGAGCAGGAATAGGCCTATAAACGTAGTAACCATAGTGAGAGCAGATGTGATAACTGAGAGATTACGTCATGCTCTTGCGACTGGAAACTGGGTAGGGGGAAGAGCAGGTGTAAGCCAGCTTCTCGATAGGACTAACTACCTGTCCACTCTAAGCCACTTAAGGAGAGTAGTCTCACCACTAAGTCGCAGTCAGCCTCATTTCGAGGCAAGGGAACTACATCCAACTCAGTGGGGACGTCTATGCCCAAATGAAAGCCCAGAAGGTCAGAACTGCGGTCTCGTGAAGAATCTTGCCTTGACAGCAAGGATTACAATAGGCATTGATGAGAAGCACATAGAGGAGCTTCTACTCGATAAGTTCAAAGTCATACCTATAGACGTAGCTAGAAGCGAAGGAATAAAGGGTGCTAAAATATTTCTCAATGGTCGCCTCATAGGCATTCACCAAGAACCAGAGAAGCTTGTGAATGAGATAAGGCGTATGAGAAGACAGGGCATGATAAGTTATGAGGTGAATATAGCTCACTACAAAGACAAGTACATTAATGAGGTATATGTAAACTGTGATGCTGGTCGTGTGCAGAGGCCGCTTATAGTAGTCGAGAATGGTGAAGTAAAGCTAAAGAGAGAACACATTGAGAAGCTCAAGCGAGGAGAGTGGACTTGGTATGACCTCATAAAACGAGGCATGATAGAGTACCTTGATGCTGAGGAAGAGGAGAATGCTTTAATTGCCGTATATCCTGGTGAGATAACTCCTGAACATACGCATCTAGAACTTGCCCCTGCGGCTATATTAGGTGTCGTAGCCTCCATAATACCCTATGCAGAGCATAATCAATCTCCAAGGAACTCCTATGAAGCAGCAATGGGCAAGCAAGCCCTAGGCCTTCCCTTTGCCAACTTCAAGTTTAGAATGGACTCTAGAATGCATCTTCTCCACTATCCTCAAATACCTCTTGTGCAGACTAAAGGCCTTCAGCTCATAGGTTATAATGAGAGGCCATCTGGTCAAAACATGATAGTTGCTGTGGCTACTTGGGGTGGCTATAATATACAGGACGCCATCATAATGAACAAGGCCTCTATTGAACGTGGCTTAGCTCGTTCCACCTTCTTTAGGACCTATGAAGCTGAGGAGAGGAGATATCCTGGTGGCCAAGTGGATGAGATAAGGGTTCCTGACCCCTCTGTTCGAGGCTATAGGACAACTGAAGCCTATGCACACCTTGGCGAAGATGGCATAGTTGAGCCTGAGACCTTCGTCTCAGGTGGAGAAGTACTCATAGGAAGGGTATCTCCTCCACGATTCCTTGAAGAATATAGAGCCATTGAGACCGCAGGCACTATGAAGAGAGACACTTCCGTAAGTTTAAGACATGGTGAGAAAGGAATAGTGGACCTGGTGATGATTACTGAGAATGCAGATGGAAACAAATTAGTAAAGGTCAGGGTCAGAGACCTCAGAATACCTGAGCTAGGAGACAAGTTCGCCTCAAGACATGGCCAGAAAGGCGTTATAGGCATGATAGTACCTCAGGAGGACCTTCCCTTCAATGAGGAGGGCATAGTCCCTGATCTCATTATAAATCCGCATGCATTCCCATCAAGAATGACCCTTGGCCAGTTGATAGAGACCATAGCAGGTAAAGTAGCTGCATTAGCTGGTAGATTTGTAGATGGCACACCCTTCTCAGGCGAGAAGGAGGATAAGTTAAGAATTGAGCTGATTAAGCTAGGCTATAGAGGAGATGGCAAGGAGGCTCTATATGATGGAATAACAGGTGAGCTTCTAGAGACGCCTATCCTTATAGGCATAGTATATTACCAGAAGCTCCATCATATGGTAGCTGACAAGATACATGCAAGGGCAAGAGGTCCTGTACAAATACTGACCCGCCAGCCAACTGAAGGAAGAGCCAGAGAGGGTGGACTAAGATTTGGAGAGATGGAACGTGACTGCTTGATAGGACATGGTGCCTCTATGTTGTTGAGAGAAAGACTGTTTGAGCAATCGGATAGATATGTAGTCTACGTGTGTGAGAAGTGTGGCATGATAGGGTACTACGATAGGAAGAAAGACCGATATGTCTGCCCTCTGTGTGGAGATAAAGGCAAGCTGTGGCCTGTTGAAATGTCCTATGCATTCAAGTTACTACTCCAGGAGCTTATGAGCATGTGCATCTTCCCAAGAATACGCTTAGTTGATAAAGCTAGTGCAGGAGGTTGATAGTATGAGCTTGCATATATTAACCAAAAGAATAGGAGCTATTGAGTTCGGAGTTCTTGATCCTGATACAATACGCAGAATGTCTGTCACAGCAATAATAACTGCTGATACTTATGACGAGGATGGTATGCCAATCAGGTCAGGTCTAATGGATAGAAGGCTTGGAACTGTAGAGCCAGGAGTTAGATGTGAAACATGCGGAAATCCTGTAGGTCTATGTCCTGGTCACTTTGGTCACATAGAGCTCGCTCGTCCAGTTATACATGTAGGCTTTGTAAAAATAATACACCAGCTACTGCGAGCCACCTGTAGAAACTGTGGAAGGCTCTTGCTTCCGCAGAGTGAAATAGAAAAATACAAGGAACGTATGAAACGCTATGAGAAACGATGGTATGCTCTTAGCCTTAAGCTAGCTGAGGTGATATTGAAAAAGGCAATGGATAACCCTGAATGTCCTCACTGTCATGCCAAACAATACAAGATCAAATTTGAGAAACCCACCATGTTCTTTGAAGAAAGAGAAGAAGGTTTGGTAAGGCTCACCCCAAGTGACGTACGAAGTAGACTAGAGAAAATACCGGACGAGGACTTATGGCTTATAGGAATAAATCCAAAGACTGCAAGACCTGAATGGTTTGTGCTAACAGTTCTGCCAGTACCGCCTATATGCGTTAGACCATCAATAACACTAGAGTCAGGTGTTAGATCTGAGGATGATCTAACGCACAAGCTAGTTGACATAATAAGAATAAACGAGAGGTTAAGGGAGAATATAGAAGCTGGAGCTCCTCAGCTAATAATTGATGACCTATGGGAACTGCTCCAATATCACGTGACTACATATTTCGACAATGAGGTTCCTGGCATTCCACCAGCTAAGCATAGATCAGGAAGGCCTTTGAGAACTTTAGCTCAAAGACTAAAGGGCAAAGAAGGTCGCTTTAGAGGAAACTTGTCTGGGAAGAGAGTCGATTTCTCAGCCAGAACAGTGATCTCTCCTGATCCTTGTCTAAGTATAAATGAAGTAGGTGTTCCTATAGATGTGGCCAAGATACTCACTGTTCCTGAAAGAGTAACTGAATGGAACATAGAAGAAATGAGAAGGCTTGTGATAAACGGCCCCGATAAATACCCTGGAGCTAACTACATAGTAAGACCTGATGGCAAGAGAATAGACCTTCGCTTCCCAAAGGATAGAAGAACTCTAGCTGAACAGCTTAAGCCGGGCTATATAGTTGAGAGGCACTTAAAAGATGGTGATATAGTGCTGTTCAACAGACAGCCATCCCTTCACAGAATGTCCATGATGGCCCATAAAGTAAGAGTATTACCGTATAGAACATTTAGGCTAAATCTCTGCGTATGTCCACCATACAATGCTGATTTCGATGGAGATGAAATGAATCTGCATGTACCTCAAAGTGAAGAAGCACGAGCTGAGGCACGGATACTGATGCTAGTTCAAGAGCACATACTATCCCCTAGATATGGTGGTCCCATCATGGGTGCTATCCACGACTACATAACTGCTGCCTATCTTCTAACACTGAAATCTGTACTTCTCACAAGAGAACAGGTAGCTCAGCTCCTCGTGGTGGGTGAATACAGAGGTGAACTTCCTGAACCAGCTATAAAGAAGCCTATTGAGCTCTGGACTGGAAAACAAGTTTTCAGCGTCTTCTTACCAAAAGATATGAACTTCTCCCTTAGAGCTAGCATATGTATGAAATGTGACCAATGTCTTAGAGAAGAATGTCCCTATGATGCATACGTCATGGTTAGGGAAGGCAAGCTTCTACTAGGTGTTATTGATAAGGCATCCATAGGGGCAGAGAAGACTGATAGCATCCTTCACTACATAGTCAAGAACTATGGGACTGATAAGGGAAGGGAGTTCATGGATACTTGCTTCAAGATGCTATTGTACTTCCTCGACAGGCATGGCTTCACAATGGGCCTTGAAAGCCTGGACATACCTAAGGATGTAATAGAAGAGATAAAGGAAGTATTCAGGAAAGCTGAAGCAAAAGTAAATGCACTAATCGAAGACTACTTAAAAGGTCGTCTTGAACCACAGCCTGGCAAGACTCTAGAGGAAACTTTGGAGGTGAAGATAATAGAGGTTCTCAATGAGGTAAGAGATCAAGCCGGCAAAATAGCATGCAGGCATATGCGGCTTGACAATGAGGTGCTGGTTATGACACAGACAGGCGCTAGAGGTAACATAATAAATGTAACTCAGATGTGTGCTTGCCTTGGCCAGCAGCACCTAAGAGGTGAGCGAATTCACAGAGGATATCATGGCCGTCCTCTGCCTCATTTCAAGCAAGGGGACCTTGGAGTTAGAGCAAGAGGTTTTGTATTTAGCTCATTCAAGAGAGGTCTAACACCTGTTGAGTTCTTCTTCCATGCAATGACTGGTAGAGAAGGTCTAGTGGATACAGCTGTACGTACCTCCCAAAGTGGATATATGCAACGTAGACTCATCAATGCTCTACAAGACCTGCGTGTGGAATATGATGGTACTGTTAGGACTGCGGATAATATAATAGTACAATTTAGATATGGTGAGGATGGAGTTGATCCCGCGAAAAGTTATCATGGTCGTCCTGTCAATCTAGACTTTATCATAAATAAGGCTTTGGAGGTGGAATAGATGAACAATGGAGAGAATAAACTAAGCAAGGAGATTATAATGAAGGAAGTAGAGAAACTCAAAGACATAGGACTCCCTGAGGCATTAGTTGAGGAGGTTAAAGCCAAACTTGCTGATGTGAAATTAACCAAAAGGCAACTAGACTTCATATTATCAGAGATTGTGAAGGAGTACTATGCCTCTCAAGTTGAGCCAGGAGAAGCGGTGGGCACAGTGGCTGCTCAATCCATAGGAGAGCCAAGCACTCAGATGACTCTTAGAACTTTTCACTATGCTGGAGTCAGAGAATTCAACATAACCCTAGGCCTTCCTCGTCTCATAGAGATAGTCGATGCCAGAAGAACTCCTTCCACTCCTATGATGACCATATACCTGGATGAAGAACATAGACATAGTAGGGACAAAGCGCTTGAGGTTGCTAGGAGGATAGAGTATACTGCTATAGAAAACGTCGCAAGAAGTATTGAGATAGACATCAACACATTTTCTATAGTAATAGAGCTTGATCCTGAGCTCTTAAGCAATAAGGGTCTAACCATAGACCATGTAGTCAAAGCTCTTCAAAGGCTTAAAGGTGAGATACACATAGAGGACAATAGGATAATATTCATCCCAAGTGGTGTTACAGATATATTTAAACTTCAGAAGCTGAGGGACCGAATATTAGGCTTAAAGCTCAAGGGTATAAAGAACATTAGAAGAGTTCTCGTTAAAGAGGAGAGTGGAGAATATATCTTAGTTACGGAAGGCTCCAACCTAGCAGCAGTTCTTACTGTAGAAGGCGTAGACCCAACTAGGACTACGACTAATAACATTCATGAGATAGCTGAAGTCCTGGGAATAGAGGCAGCACGAAATGCAATAATTCAGGAGATGATGAATGTACTAAGAGAGCAGGGATTAGAGGTCGATATAAGACACATAATGTTAGTGGCTGACATGATGACACTTACAGGGAGGGTCAGGCAGATAGGGAGACATGGTGTGAGTGGAGAGAAACCAAGCGTACTAGCTAGGGCGGCCTTTGAAGTTACGGTAAAACATCTCCTTGAAGCTGCAGTCAGAGGAGAAGTTGATAATCTGAAGGGAGTGGCTGAGAACGTCATAGTAGGTTCCAACTTGATACCCTTAGGTACAGGTATGGTGAACCTCCTCATGTACCCTACTGCGATTAGGAGAGAAAATGAGAATGAAGCTGGAGGTTGATAGCTATGGTTGACTTTGAGAGAGAGCTCAGAACTGCTATGAGAACAGGAAAAGTAGTAATAGGCTCTAAGAGTACATTGAAAGCCCTGATGTTTGGGAAGGCAAAACTCGTGATAGTAGCTTCTAATTGCCCTAGAGACATCAGAGAAGACATTTTCTACTACGCCAAGCTAGCCGATATTCCTGTTTATATATTTCCTGGTTCAAGCTGGGACCTTGGTGCAGTTTGCGGTAAGCCATTCATGGTTGCATCATTGGCCATTATAGATCCTGGTGAAAGTGAAATACTTCAGCTAGCCGAAAAAGCTAAATCATAAGGGCTCTGAAAGGTGAGATCGTGCCGACCATAAGGTTGACTGAAGAGGAAATGAGGTATATTGCACTGTTTGAAAGTCTTACAGGAGCTACCACAAAGGATTGTGTATATGATCCCCAAATGAATCGCTTAATATTCCTTGTCAAACCAGGCCAAGTGGGCCTCGCTGTGGGAAGAAATGGTATCAAAGTGAAGAGGCTGAGACAGCTCTTAGGGAAGAACATAGAAGTCGTTGAATATGCTGAAACCCCTGAAGAACTCATAAAAAATAGTCTATTCCCAGCCAAAGTTCGTGCTGTAAAAATAACCAAAACCTCTGATGGTAGGAAGATAGCCATAGTAACCGTTGATCCAGCCTACAAGGGCTTAGCCATAGGAAAGGATGGAAGAAACATAAGCAGGGCAAGAATACTTGTTAAGCGGTATTTCGATATAGATAACGTCATAATACCCTAGATAGTCTCATGGGATTAGACTTTTAAACAAATCCGTACATATTCCGTGCCTGGTGTCTATAATGCCAAGGCTGAAACCAGATGTAGCTATCCTTACGCGCATCATTGGTGATATTGTTCTTGACATAACTTCGCCCTCTTGAATAAACACATCTCATTCAGTCCCATCCTCTATACTGCCTTTTATCACTATTGCTACATGGTGCCAGCTATAGAGAGGCTTAAGGTAGGAGAGGCAATACTATATTTGGCTTCAAAGCGTAAGTGGAAGAAGGTTAAAGTTCCAAAGGTTGAGGGGCTTAGGCCCAAGAGAGCAGAGCCATGTCTAATCATAGTTGAGGAGGGAGTGAGACTGGTCCCAATAGATGTTGCAAAAGGAAAAGCGGAAGGGGCTAGAGTTGGAGAGCGGGAAAAGGAAGAAGATGTTCTATCACGAGAGGATATTGAGAAGTTTACTGTTAAGACAGCTTCTATGCTAGCTTCACTTCAGGAGAGGATTAAGAGGCTTGAGGAAGTGGGGGCTAAGTCTCCGATGTCTGTTCAGATGGGAGAGGAGCGGATAACTGAGCTATATACAAGGCTTCAAAGGCTTGAGGAAGCGTATCAGAGGGAGTTTCAGGAAGTATATAGATGGCTTCAGAGCTAAGGATGTTGATAAAATGCTTAAGATTAATGAGAGAGGAGGCAGCCTAATGATGATATCAGCATATCTTGACTATTTAGCAGAGCAAGGACTCCTTGAAGTACATAGAAGTAGAAGTAGGAAGAAGTACATTACCAAGAGAGAGCCAACCATGGCCTGGGCATAATTTGCTTAAGGGAGATGAGAGAAAATGAGAAAGCTCAAATATGGGGATTTACCAAGGGAAAGAAAGGAGGAAATTAAGGAAGTAATTAAGAAGTTAAGAGAGAAGGGTTCAGGTGCTGTTTCTGGGTTGTAGGTCTTTATACCCAATAAGCTTATAAGTGATAGTTGCTTATAGGTCCATTGATGACCCCTAGTTCCCATTATCCGCTCCTTGGTTGGGCGGTGAGGGGGCTAGGGGAAACCGTGATGAACCGCTTACGGGGGCCTAAAAAGACCGTAAGCGGGGAACGGTTACGGATATAGGAAGATCAAGAAGTACATAGAGGAACACTATGGAGTCGAGATAAGCAGAGCAACTATACAATACATTGTTAGAAGGGTGCTCAGAGACATGAGATGGATGAGAGAGATTTCCAAGAGATTAAAACGAACAAAAGAAGCCTTAGTAGCCACGACTTACATAATTGGAATAGCAATGAGTGATGGATTCAGAGACGAGTATCGGTTCAGAGTTCGACTTGCGAAGAGAAATAGAAGGGGGGAAGATCAATGGCCAGTTATTGAGAGTGTGGCTACAGCATTAAGAAAGATGGGGTTACAACCTAAGATAAGAATCTGGGATAAATGGTATGAAGTGGAAGCATATTCAAAGCAACTGAGTGAGTTAGTGAGGTTGGTAAAGACATCGAAAGAGTCAGTTAAACGTTTAATCAGAGGTTACGGGAGGCATTTCCTTAAAGGTTATTATGAGGGGGATGGTTGCCTCTATAAGCAAAGCGAGTGCGATTGGGACATTGTTTTTAAGAGTAAAAAGTGGTCTAACTTAGTTGTAATCGCTTGGGCATTGAAGAGATTGGGGATTGGATACAAAGGGATATACAGGACAGTAACCAAAGAGGGAGTCGACTATATATTGAAGATCACAGAGCAGAGTGAGGTAGAGAAGTTTCTCAAAATAGTCTGTCCATCTGTGAAGAATCCAATATCCCCCCAAAGGCCACCTCAAGCCCTGTTATCATATTGTATCCTTTCTGGATGGTAGAGAAAAAGTTAAAAGAGATAAGTCAACTAAATGATGGGGCTCTATGGGGGAGTAGGTTATGGGTAAATCACCTCGAGGCCTGTATGCAGCTAGGAAGCTTAAGCTCAAGCGTAAGAAGTTCCGATGGAGTGATATAAACTATAGGAAGAAGATGTTAGGCCTAGACATAAAGACTGATCCCCTTGAAGGAGCACCTATGGCAAGAGGTATAGTGCTTCAGAAGGTAGGTATCGAGAGCCGACAGCCCAATAGTGCAGTCAGGAAGTGTGTCAGAGTGCAGCTTCTCAAAAATAACAAGGTCGTTACAGCCTTTGTTCCAGGAGACGGTGCCCTTAATATCATAGATGAGCATGATGAAGTGATAATAGAAAGAATAGGCGGGCCAGAGGGTAAGGCCTATGGTGATCTCCCTGGAGTAAGGTTTAAGGTCATAATGGTTAATGGAGTATCCCTAAAGGCTATACTCGAAGGCAAGAGGCAGAAGCCCATGAGATGAGGTGCATTTATGAAAGTAAGGATCCTAGAACTTGATGACCTTCATATAAAGTTCATACTGAAGGGAGCTAATCCAGCATTCGCCAATGCGCTTAGGAGGATCATGATAGCCGAAGTGCCATCCATGGCCATAGATGAGGTTGTATTTCTTGAGAATACGTCCGTGCTTTATGACGAGATAATTGCCCATAGGTTAGCGCTAATTCCCTTGAGAACAGACCTAGAGTCCTATAATTTACCAGAGGAATGTCAATGTGGAGGCACAGGCTGTTCGCTTTGCCAAGTAAGGCTATTTCTTGACATTGAAGCCGTAGATGAGCCCATCACTGTGTACTCTGGCCACCTAAAATCTGAGGATCCCAAAGTTGTTCCAGTTAAGGACAACATCCCTATAGTGAAATTAGCTCGTGGTCAGAAGCTAGTACTTGAAGCCTACGCTAGATTGGGTAGAGGCAAAGATCATGCAAAGTGGTCTCCTGTATCCGCATGTGCATATAAATATAAGCCTATAATAAAAATAAATACAGAACTATGTAACAATTGTGGATTATGCGCAGAAATATGTCCCAAGAATGTATTTGAAATGGTCGAAGGCAAGATCAAGGTAGTAAATGAACTTTCCTGTTCTCTATGTCGTGCATGCGAGAAAGTATGCGAGAAAGAGGCCATACGAATCCTAGGTGATGACACTACTTTCATATTCAATGTGGAGACAGTAGGCTCTCTTCCTCCTGAGAAAGTAGTGGAAGAGGCTTCCAAAATACTTGAGAAAAAGGCATTAAAGTTTATAGATGCCCTTTCGTCGCTTACTAAAGAGTATAAGGAGGGAGAGTCTTGAAGAGAACTGGCCCTACAAATATACATTTGAGGAGATTGATACACATGCTCAGAAAGGCATATAGAAGGCATGGTGCAAGAATATGGAGGACTACAGCTGAGCTCTTAAGTAAGCCAAGAAGGCAAAGAATAGCTGTGAATATCAGTCGAATCAACAGATATACCTCACCTGGTGATGTAGTCCTTGTGCCTGGTAAGGTGCTGGGCTCTGGAGTACTAGACCATCCAGTCACTGTAGCTGCTCTTGCCTTTTCTAAACAGGCTAAGGAGAAGATAGTGGCTGCCAAAGGTCGCTGCTTGACCATAGAGGAGTTGCTTGAAGAAAATCCGAAAGGATCCAATATCAAGATTATTGGATAGGGGGGATGGTGTTGAAAGAGGTTGTAATTGATGCATCTGGCCTTGTTCTAGGTCGCCTCGCTAGCGTAGTAGCGAAAAGACTACTTATGGGTGAGCGAGTTATAATAATTAATGCTGAAAAGGCGCTGATATCCTGCAATAAGAGGAAAAGCCTTGTGGATAGGTTTAAAGAGAGACTTCGAAAGCGCACTCATTATAACCCTGAGAAGACAGGGCCTAAATGGCCGAGAAGACCTGATGGCATCGTTAGGAGGACTATAAGAGGGATGCTCCCTAGAAAAACTCCTAGAGGCAGAGCTGCTCTCAAGAGGCTCAGAGTTTACATAGGAGTTCCTGAGCACTATGCTCAAGCTCCTAAAGAGACTATACCTGAGGCGCTTCCAAAGAGCCATAGAGCGAAATATATAACTGTAGCTGAAGTTGCTAAAGAATTAGGGTGGAGGCCATGACTCGGATAGTAATCGCTGTTGGGAAGAGGAAGACAGCCATAGCTAGAGCAGTCATAAGGCCAGGAAAGGGAAGGGTTAGGATAAATAACATTCCTCTAGAAATCTATCAACCTGAGATGGCACGCTGGAAGATACTAGAGCCCCTTTTACTTGCAGGTGATGAGGTTAGAAACCAAGTCGACATAGATGTTAATGTTAAAGGAGGAGGATGGATGGGGCAAGCAACAGCTGCAAGAATGGCTATAGCTAGAGGGCTTGTTGAATGGACTCAATCTCCTGAACTAAAGAAGATATTTCTTGAATACGATAGGAGCATGTTAGCAGGAGATCCAAGAAGAACTGAGCCTAAGAAGCCGCGTGGTCACTCAGCTAGGGCTAAAAGGCAGAAGAGCTATCGCTAGGAAGAAGGCCTTCTCTCAAGTCGTATCTCCTCAAACTTTAGTATCTCGTCTATCAGCTCAACATGGCTCAGAAGCATTCGACGGCAACAATATCTCTTTACTCCAAGCTCATCTAATACCTTGCCTGGTGGCTCGCCTCTTCTTACCCTCCTAACGAACTCCTCCCACTTATCAGCTATCAAAGCCCCGCATGTGAAACATCTTACTGGAATTATCATTCTAATCCCCTTTCTCTTGAGGTAAGGCTTATATTTAACTTTTAAGCCACATAGAGCCTGGTGACTGCTACAATGGAAGGCTCACCACCTAAAGGCAGGGAAGAGTCATCTCAAGAAGAGCTACTAGTTCCTCTTGAAATGTACCTAGCAGCGGGAGTGAGGATAGGTACGCATATAAAGAACAATGTCATGGCTAAATTCATCTATAGTGTTAGGCCTGATGGACTATACATACTTGACGTGAGAAAAATTGATGAGCGAATAAGGATAGCAGCTAAGTTCATTTCGAGATATGAGCCTTCAAGAGTTGTGGCCGTGTCAGCAAGGCCTTATGGACAACAGCCTGTACGAAAGTTCTGTGCCCTGACAGGAGCCATACCAGTAACAGGGAGATTCATACCTGGGACTTTTACTAATCCAAGCCTGCCTAATTTCCTTGAGCCCGACTTAGTGATAGTGACTGACCCTAGAGCTGATTCTCAAGCAGTAGACGAAGCTGCTGAGATGGGAATTCCCACGATAGCCCTGTGTGATACGGATAACACATGTAGCTTCATAGACCTCATAATTCCTGTCAATAACAAAGGACGCAAATCACTTGCTCTCACTTATTGGCTTCTCACTAGGCAAGTACTCCTAGAGAGAGGAATGATAAAGAGCGTGGATGAGTTCACAGTGCCTGTTGAGGAGTTTGAAGCAAAAGTAGTAACTAAGCCCTCTGCGTTAATGTCGAGAAAATAGATAAAAGCATCTAGTTAGAGGAAGACCTAGAGGTGACTAGTAGATGCCAATCAGGATTAAGTCCAGGCCTCCAGCAGTGGCTGGAGCTTTTTATGAAGGCACTCCTGAGAGCTTGAGAAGACAGATCGAAGAATGCTTTCTACACCCTCTAGGTCCAGGAGCTTTACCTAAAGTGAATAGGGAGGGTCCAAGAAGAATAATAGGGCTGATATGTCCTCATGCTGGGTACATGTACTCAGGTCCAGTAGCTGCTCATGCCTATCATGCGCTCGCTAGCGATGGAGTCCCTGATGTAGTGGTAGTGCTAGGCCCTAACCATTATGGAATAGGGTCGCCTCTTGCTATAATGAATCAAGGACACTGGGAAACTCCCCTAGGCGAAGTATCCATAGATGAGGACGTAGCCAACGCTATAGTGGAGTATAGCGGAATAATTGAAGTCGATGATGTTGCTCATATGCGCGAGCACTCCATAGAGGTGCAGTTACCTTTCCTTCAGTATCTGTATGGAGATTCGTTTAGATTTGTTCCCATAACTATGCTAATGCAGGATCTAGAATCTAGCAGAATAGTTGGAAGAGCTATAGCTAAGGCTATTGAGGACTTAAATGCTGTCATCATCGCTAGCACCGATTTCACTCACTATGAACCTCAGGAGAATGCAGAGAGAAAAGACCAAGAGGCCATAAAAAGGATCCTTGCCCTTGACCCTGAAGGCCTTGTCTCCGTTGTGAATAACCTTGCGATAAGCATGTGTGGCGTAGGGCCTGTTATAGCCATGCTGACAGCATGTAAGGAGCTTGGCGCTACTACATGCGTATTATTAAAGTACGCTACTTCAGGTGATGTGACAGGAGATTACACCAGTGTCGTAGGCTATGGTGCTTTATCAGTACTCAAGTGAAGTTCTAACGCCTTTCATGTCAAATTCTGCTCGATAAATAGCCTTTGCCAATTCCTTTATCGCCTGCACTATTTTCTCAGAGTCCTCTTTCCAACAAAGTACTATTACAGCCCCTCCGCCACCAGCACCCGTGAGCTTAGCTCCTAGAGCTCCTGCCTCTCTAGCTTTGTGCACTATTCTCTCTATGGCCATATTTGAAACACCTATGGCATATAGCATTCCTTGGCATATGTTCATCAACTCGCCAACTCTCTCTATATTGCCCTCTCTTAAGCTATGAGCCATCTCTATGACTAGATGTCCTGCAGCATGATAAAGAGGCATAAAGACCTCTGGATACCTGTCATATAACCTTAGAACTTTTTCAACTAAGGCTCCTGTACTTCTCTCAATGCCTGTATCAGCCACTATTATCTCGCATTGTTCAAGCCCTTTAACTTCAAGGGGGAGAAAACCCTCGCCTCTTCTATAAGCTATGACTCCTCCATAGGTGGCTATGGTGTTATCTATACCGCTTGGACTCTTATGCACTATCTTCTCAGCTTCATATGCTATACTGGATATGTCCTCCTTGGAGAGTTTTAGCCCAAGGTACTCAGCATAGGCTGCAGTCAGTGCTACGGCCGTTGATGCTGAAGAGCCCAGACCTACTGCCACTGGAATCTCCGAGTCTATTACTATATATGCTGGCTTGAGCTCACTTAACTTCTTCAAGCATTCAATGACCTTTATGAACTGCTTCATCCTATTCACTTGCCCTTCTATTCTGCTTAGGTCTGCGCTAAGCCTTATCCTTATCCCTAGGTTCTTAGCGTCTATTTCTATCCATGGCTTATCATGCTCTTTAACGTAGACCTTGGCTTTCAATCCTATTGCCGCAGCTATGGCTGGCTCATTCTTAACTACGAAGTGTTCTCCAGCCAGTATTATCTTGCCAGGAGCCTCGCTCACTACTCTCATATCATCACTTCCCAGTAAGCATACCTCTACCTCTCTATCTCAAGAGGTAAGAATTTATCATATTTCCTCTTAGCTTAACATGGTGCTGTTATGGGTCGCTCTAGAACTGTGTCTCAACGTAAATTTGATCATCTCTCCATATGCCTTAGGAGAAACGTGGAGAATAAGGGCACTGGCACGTGGTTCGATGAAGTTCAATTTGTCCACTACGCTGTACCAAACTTTGATTTAAATGACGTAGACATCACTGTCAACTTCTTAGGGAGAGACTTCAAAGCCCCCATCATAATAGCAGGTATGACAGGGGGTCATGAAACAGCAGCTAGGATAAATGCTGAACTTGCTAGAGTAGCTGAGGAGCTAGGCATCGGAATGGGTGTAGGTAGCCAAAGAGCTGCTATAGAGAACCCTCGGCTTGCCTATACGTATGCTATAGTACGTGAGACCGCTCCCAACGCCTTCATAATAGCCAATATAGGAGCTGCTCAGATAGCGAGAGGATATAGCATAGATGAAGTAAAGAGAATAATTAACATGGTCAAGGCAAATGCCCTTGCTGTACACTTCAATCCTGCACACGAGTGCTTACAACTGGAAGGAGAGCCATCGTTTAAAGGCTCACTAGATAAGTTAAGGGAGATAACCAGCACCCTTGAGGTGCCAGTTATAGCCAAGGAAGTGGGATTTGGAATTTCGAAGGAAGCAGCTGAAGCGCTCGCTAAGGTTGGAGTAAGAGCTATTGACGTAGGAGGATCTGGAGGCACTAATTGGGCACTTGTGGAGTACTACAGAGCGAAGAAGAGTCGAAGCAAGATACATGAGAGATTATGCAAGCTTTTGATTGACTGGGGTATACCCACTGCCGTAAGCATATGTGAGGTAAGATCAGTTCTCCCGAAGATTCCCTTAATAGCCACGGGTGGTATCAGAACTGGGCTCGATATAGCCAAAGCTATAGCCCTTGGAGCTGATGTAGTCGGCATAGGTCTTCCACTATTAAGACTAGCGTATAAGGGAGGTAGCAATGCAGTCATAAGTGAACTTAGAGCTATAATCCATGAGCTTAAGGTCGTGATGTTCCTCGTAGGAGCTCAAACGCTCTATGAGCTGAGAGAAGTGCCGCTCATCTTAGGACCTAGGCTCTCTAGATGGTTGAAATTAAGAGGCATAGATCCAGAGGAGTTCAGCAGGTCTAGAGCCTAGACTCTGCGTCCTCTTCTCCCGCCCTTTCGCCTTATGCTATCATGAGGTATTGGAGTTACGTCTTCTATTCTTCCTATTATTAGCCCTGACCTCGCTAGAGCTCTTATAGCAGGCCCTGCTCCAGGGCCTGGGGTCTTGGACTTAACTCCTCCCGGAGCTCTTACCTTTATGTGTACAGCGTTTATTCCTTTAGCTAAGGCCTCCTGAGCTGCCTTCATGGCGGCTTGCATAGCTGCATAAGGTGAGGGCTTCTCCCTATCAGCCTTCACCACCATTCCTCCACTAGCTCTAGCTATAGTTTCTGCGCCTGTGAGGTCGGTTATTATGATTATTGTGTTGTTCTGGCTTGCATATATGTGAGCTATACCCCATCTAAGCTTTGGAGGATTTGTGCTCATCTATTCAACCCCCCACTATCTGCTTAGCTTTCTCCTTGATAGGAGAAGTAGGAGCATAGTCCACAAGAGGCTCCTCCTCTCTTGAAACTAAATACCCTGGGCTAGTAACCCTTCTCTCTCCAATAGCTATATGCCCATGGACTATAAACTGTCTAGCTTGATATATTGTTCTCGCCAGTCCCTTCTTGTACACTATGGTCTGCAGTCTTCTCTCTAGAATATCCTCGACAGTAAGATTCAGAATGTCGTCAACTGTTCCTTCAGGATTATTAAGAATGCCCATCCTGTACAGTCTGTGAACAAGCGCCTTCTCTCTCCTCCTTCTCTCCTCCTCTGGGAGAGCTAGCAGAACCCTAGCTTTTCTTCTTATCTCACTGAGCATGGTCTTGGCAATCCAGAGTTCTCTTTTGTTTCTAAGTCCGTATTTGCCCATGAGTTCAAGCTCCTGCTCAAGCACATCCTTTCTCCATGGATGCCTAGGTCCTCTCCACTTCTTCCTAGGCTTTTTTGGATCTCCCATTCACACACCCCTCCTAGTCTACTTCTTCGGCTTCTTTGTAACGCCTATAGTGACACCAGTCCTGCCTGTCGTCCTTGTTCTCTGACCTCTCACCTTAAGCCCTAGTGAGTGCCTTATTCCTCTCCAACATTTTATCTTCTTCAGAAGTTCAACATCCGCTCTGACTGCAAGCACAAGATCTGAACCTACAAGATGCACATCTTTCCCTGTCCTAGGATCTTTAGGCCTATTACAGAACCATCCTGGAACATATTCGTGAAGTTTTCTTATAACCTCCTCAACCTTCCTTAGCTCCGCATCACTAAGCTCTCCTAGCCTTCTTCTGGTATCAATGCCTACTATTCTGCACACTGCCACTGCGGTATTCCATCCTATTCCGCATATCCTAGCGAGAGCTTCAACTACATTTCTAGTACCATCTAGGTCTGTTTCAGCTAGCCTCACTACATACTTGAACTCTTCTGACATGGAATCACCTCAATCTTAGCATGTGTACCTCTTAGCTCCTTAGTAGAGAAGGCTAAATTAATCTTTTTCCCTTTGATGAACTATGACTTATGATGTTTCTTCTTCCATAGCGGAGGATACGTCCCTCTCTTCATTATCACTCTAATAGGCTTAACTGCTAGCCCCTTCTCTTCCCTATACATCTCCTCACTCGTCATAAGAGCTCTTCCTAGAGCCACTAGTTCACCCTTCTGAGTCATGACTGCAACAAGGCTTCCTCTTTTTATCCCAGTCTCTATCTTCAATATGCCTGGTACAGCTAGTACTGCGCCATGACAGATAGCATCCACAGCAGAGTCCCTTATGAACACCTTGGGTAGATGCTCTACAGCTTTCTCAACTGGCTGTATCACTCTTCGAATCCACCTCTCATCCTCATCCTCTTTCCAAAAACTGTAGGCATCAACTAGGTCATGTAAAGTAGACAGCGTCTCGTCCTCCTTGAATGGTCCTACTCTAGTCCTTCTTAACTCCTTCATGTGAGCTCCTACGCCTAGTACTTCACCAATATCGTGGCATAGCTTCCTTATGTAAGTTCCAGCCTCACATCCAACTCTCATTAGAACGTTCCTTCCTTCAACTTCAAGTACGTCAATATAATAGACCTTCTTTATTCTCACTACTCTTTTGACAGAGGATCTTAATGGTGGCCTTTGATAGATAAGGCCCACGAATTGACTACATACCTCCTTTATTCTCTCCTCGGGTACGTCTCCATGAAGTCTCATGATACATACGTATTCTTTCCCTGCTTCCAATAATGCTCTTACTACTCTAGTGCCCCTTCCTAATGTGATAGGGAGTATGCCTGAGACCTTGGGATGTCCCCGCCCCTTAATGAGGCTCTAGGGTCCCTCCATGCCCTGCTCTCTCTATGCCCAATATCCTCTTCACCCAGGCTACTACTTCATGACTAGTCGGTCCTGGAGGTTTGTCAAGGTTTATCACACCATATTCTAGGAGCTGTTCAATGGTTCGCTTTTCAGGAGGACATCCATATCTCGGGTCGGTAGGCTCCTCATCCTTGATCAAGACTTCCCTCTTAATAGTCCATGGAGGTGTGAGGCTTGTGCTCATGGATCACACCTAGAATTTGGGCTTTAATTTCTCCCTCATCATGTCTATGAGCCCTGCCTCCTCTAATGCCTTCTTAACCTCTTCATCGCTGGCCCCTCGACGTATGTTTATCTTTACTGGTGTAGGCTCTAGATGTTTCACATTAGCCCTTCGTCTTTTAACGCCCGATATATCCTTTGGGCCTGTTACAAGGACGAACTTATCATCTATTATATCAACGACGACACACTTCCTTCCAGCTTCTCTTCCCATAGTTTTTACACATATCCTTCCTATATCAAAGACAGCTGGCATAGTTATCCCCCTAAGCTCCTTGTGAGAGGTTAAATTAAGCTTTCTGATAATTGACGCCTAGCCCTTATGTATCGAAAATATTTACATCTTCCTCTGGCTCTCGATGTATTCTTCCACTATGGTCTTTACAATTCTTTTGACTGATTCAACGCTGAACTTTGATGTATCTATGATCACGTCAAAGGCGCTTAAGTCCCTTATATCAATGCCATAGAACTCTAAGTACCTTTTTCTATTGCTTTCCTCCCTTCGCAGAATTTCTCTCATTGACTCTTCAATGCTTTTCCCATCTCTTATAGCCAACCTCTTTGCTCTCTCCTCGAGAGGAGCTGTCAAATATATCTTTAAGTCAGCATGATCTCTAGCAATCCAGCCTGTAAGATGACCATCTAGAACTACATCGCCCTTCTTTGCCTCTTCAATAGTTCTTTGATCAACCATGAGGTCATATTTCTTGTCCTTCTCTGCTAATCTGTGAAATTCCTCAAGGCTTATATTCAGCTCTTGTGCCAATCTTCTGAATAAATTCCCTGCAGATACGTATCTTAGTCCGAACTCCTTTGCGAGAAACCTGGCTATGGTACTCTTGCCAGAGGCGGGTGGTCCGCTTACAGCTATAACCAGCTTCTTCATGCTAGTACACCTGATATTATTCTCACTGCTCTCTTTATTGCATCTCTAAGGCACTTTGGACATACACACCCAGCATATGGCCTTCCTGGAGTTCTAAATCCCTCTCTAGCCGCTTTTCTGTCCATTCTTGGCATGTTGAGTGGTTGCTTACATATAGCACATCTTGGCGGATTTACTTTTCGCCTCTCATAGTGCACTGTAGTTCTTCCTCCTGGAGTTCTCAAGTATATTCTTCTCCAGCTCCTCGACCTGTGAGTAGGCCTTGGCAAGGTATCTCCTCCCCAGTGCACTTTAGGCTTCTCTCTTCTAAGTTTTTCTCCTCTTTCCTCTCTGAGCAGGCTTAAGAAATCTCTGGAAGATAAAGGACATCGAAAATATCGCTATGATATACCATGTGTTGAAATCAAGCCATATGTTGAGTAGAGGAAAGAATGCTACTTTACTCGTACCCACTACATCTTTGAATATCGACCAAAGAGCTATGACAGGCACGAACATTATAGCGAAGACTTTGAAGTTCTCCCTCATGATCTCATAGCGAAGCTTCTCTATGTAGGGCTTTCTCCTCATGAGCTTGTCTATGGCCTTCTTATCCGCTCTTTTTAAAGCCCTCAGGTACTCGGCATCCCATTTGGCCACTTCCTGCTGATATCTGGCCAATTTAGCCCTGTCCACTGCCTTATGTCCTACAAGGATACTTAAAGCCTCTATTAATAAGCACAACAGGATTACTGTTATCGTAGTAAGAGGCCATACAGTCATGGGCCCTAGGAGTGCTCTAAGCGCTTTTATGATCATGCCATAGAGGTCAAACATGATTCATGTCCTCCTCTATACTCTTTGTTAACTTCTACCTATTAACTTCCTCGCGGCTTAGGCATGTGTGCTGTATGGTTGTGAATAGAGTTAAAGTTTAAATATTATATTTCTAATTGGTGTTTCAGACCATAGGCGTGTGGGTGTATAGTATGACCACCAAGCCCCACCTCAACCTCGTAATAATAGGACATGTAGACCATGGTAAATCAACCCTAGTAGGCCATCTGCTGTATTTGACAGGGCAATACGATGAAAAGAAGCTCAAGGAAATAGAGCAATTAGCCTCAAAGATGGGAAAAGAGGACATGAAGTGGGCATGGATACTTGATAAGCTAAAGGAAGAGCGAGAACGTGGAGTAACAATAGACTTAGCATTCATGAAGTTTGAGACCAAAAGGTACTTCTTCACTATCATAGATGCTCCAGGACATCGAGACTTCGTCAAGAACATGGTTACTGGTGCGTCACAAGCCGACTGTGCTATACTAGTGGTATCCGCTAAGGAAGGAGAGTTTGAAGCTGGGATGAGTCCTCTTGGTCAGACTAGGGAGCATCTCTTCCTTGCAAAGACCATGGGCATAGACCAAGTAGTAGTGGCCATTAACAAAATGGATACAGTCAACTGGAGCAAGGAGAGGTATGAACAGATAAGAGAGCAGCTAGCTAGGTTCATGAGAGGCCTTGGATATAAAGTTACTGAGATTCACTTCGTACCTGTATCAGCATGGACTGGAGATAATCTTGTATCCAAGAGTGACAAAATGCCATGGTATGATGGGCCCACACTACTTGAGGCCTTGGACTCCTTCAGGGAGCCACCCAGACCAATTGACAAGCCTCTGAGGATACCTATCCAGGACGTGTACTCGATAACAGGCGTTGGCACAGTGCCTGTAGGAAGAGTTGAAACAGGTGTTCTGAAGGTAGGCGATAGAGTAGTCTTCATGCCAGCTAATAAGTCAGGCGAAGTTAGGTCGATTGAAACTCACCATGTAAGGATAAATGAGGCTAAGCCAGGAGATAATATAGGCTTTAACGTCAAAGGCATAGCTAGGCATGAGATAAGAAGAGGCGATGTAGCAGGTCATCCAACAAATCCCCCCACAGTAGCAGAGGAGTTCGTAGGCAGAATACTAGTGCTGTACCATCCCACATCAATATTCGAAGGATATACCCCTGTACTCCACATACACACAGCCACTGTACCATGTAAATTCGCTGAGCTCCTTAAGAAACTTGATAGGCGAACAGGCGTACCTATAGAGGATCATCCAAAGTACCTAAGGACAGGAGATGCTGCAGTAGTACGCTTTAAGCCATTGAAGCCAGTAGTGGTTGAGAAGTACTCTGACTTTCCACCACTCGGCAGGTTTGCAATAAGAGATTCTGGGAGAACTATAGCTGCCGGCGTAGTAATTGATGTAAAGCCAGCTGAGCTTAAGTAGGAAAGATATCTTTAATCTTTTAATTCTCACTTAAAGTTTAAATAATTCCACTTCTATATCACCTAGCCTGGGGATTCTAAATGGTCCGTAAGGCTAGGATTAAGCTCGTCAGTACCGATTACCGTAAGCTCAATGAAGTCTGTGAAGAAATAAAGAGAATAGCCCAGAAAACTGGAGTTCGTATGTCAGGCCCCATCCCTCTACCTACTAAGAGGCTTGTAGTGGTTACAAGAAAGGCTCCATCTGGAGAGGGCACTCATACTTTTGACCACTGGGAAATGAGGCTTCACAAAAGGCTTATTGAAATGGACGCTGATGAAAGGGCTATGCGCCAGCTTATGAGAATTAGAGTTCCTGAGGAAGTTCATATAGAGATAGAGCTCATATGAAATAGGCTGGAAAAGCTAATAAATTGCTATGAGAATTCTCTAAACCGCTGAGGGCAACCGATGAGGAGTTTGCCGAGTGATGAGTGGTGATTGAACCCCTCTCTCATGCCGGGGTGGCCGAGCGGACCAAGGCGCCGGCCTTGAGAGCCGGTGCCCCTTTGGGGGCGCGCGGGTTCGAATCCCGCCCCCGGCGCCATATGATAATCCACCAAGGCTCCTCCTATATGGTGAAGTTAGGCGCTCTTACACCCTCTATTCTCTCATTAAAGCTTGAGAACTCGAAATAGGATTCTACTCTTGGTCAAGCTCTGATAGAACCCTTCTAACAGCTTGTTTGACGTGCTCAAGCTCCATCTTAAGCCTTGAATACTGCTCATTCATCTCGATCCTTTTGATCAGCTCTCCTAAGTCATTTAGGAATCGCTCCAAATGCTCTTGTACGAGAACTGAAAAGCCCTTCGTAGTAGCGTACAGATTCTTTCTTCCAATCTTTCCAACTCTCTTTACGAGACCTTTTGCCTCAAGAGCTGTTAAGTTCTCGCTCATTGTACTTATACTGCATCCTAATAGCGAAGCTAGATAGTCTTGAGTGAGAGGCCCTAATAGCAGAAGAGCACTTAATATTCTGCCCTGACTTTCTGGTATACCAATTCTGTATAACAATTTAGTAAGCTCCCTGACTATCAGTAACAGGCTCTGCACGATGCTACCCGTTCGATATTTTAAAAATATCGAACTCTTAAAATTATGCCTTTCTAATAAACTGCTATTATTGACTTACTTTAACGTACTATATTCCTAGTTTTGAACTATTATATATCTCTTATTAGAAATTATCAGTTACTATTTATGGTGATGAGAACCTCCGTGTCCTGAACATGGTGAGCCTCTAGAGGCTATATTTTTTAAGAGTTATTTAGAAAAAATCATGAGGGTTAGTCGTATGGGCAAGTTCAAGCAGGGATATGAATTTCTTGAACATACTGCTGATGCATACATTGCTGCCTATGGCAAAGACCTTAATGAAGCATTTGAGAATGCTGCTAAGGCTATGTTTGATGTCATGACCGACGTTAACACTATAGAGCCAAAGGAGGAGATATCAGTAGAGGTTGAAGCTGAGGACCTTAAAGAACTCCTCCACAACTGGCTGGAGGCTCTACTTCTAACATTTGATGAAAAGCGCTTGGTCTTCTCAGAGTTTAAAGTCAATATTGAGAAGCTAGATGGTGGATATAGGCTGAGAGGAGTTGCAAAAGGCGAACCTTTCAATCCTGACAAACATCCTCCCGAAGTAGAAGTCAAAGCCATAACATACTCTCTGATGGAGATCAAAGAAGATGAGGAAGGAGCCTACGTGAAATTCGTCTTGGACATATAGACCACTCAATATTTTTAACCCCCAACAACTATTCCTTTAACGGTGTCTATATGGTTCCTCCTCTCAAGAGGATCGAGAGTCTAGTGTGGGAGATCCCTAAAGGCTATAAGCGAGGGATGAAGGTACCTGGCAGAGTATTTGCTGATGAATTCCTTCTTGAGAAGATGAAGTCAGACCTTACACTTGAACAATGCGCTAATGTTGCGTGCTTGCCTGGCATATATAAATACGCCATAGTCCTACCTGATGGGCATCAAGGCTATGGATTTCCAATAGGCGGAGTAGCTGCCATGGATGCTGAGGAAGGTGTCATCAGTCCTGGAGGAGTAGGCTACGATATAAACTGTGGAGTACGCTTGATAAGAACTAATCTCACAGCTGATGATGTAAGGCCCAGGTTGAAGGAGCTAATAACATTGATCTTCCAGCTTGTACCAGCAGGGCTTGGAGGTACTGGAAAGATAAGGTTGAGCATCTCAGAGCTCGACAAAGTATTGGCATCAGGAGTTGAGTGGGCCATTGAAAATGGATATGGATGGCACGAAGATGCTGACTTCTGTGAGGAAAGAGGATGTATGGAGAAGGCTGACCCCTCAAAGGTATCAGATAGGGCTAAGAATAGAGGGAGAAATCAGCTCGGCACGCTTGGCAGCGGCAATCACTTCCTTGAGATACAGGTTGTCGATAAGATATACGACCCAGAGGCAGCTAAGGTGATGGGTATTGAACATGAAGGACAAGTAATGGTGATGATTCACACAGGTAGCAGAGGATTTGGTCATCAAGTATGTGATGATTACCTTAGGGTAATGAGAAGGGCTGTACGCAGATACAACATATACCTGCCTGACGAGGAGCTTGTATGCGCACCAGCTGATAGTCCGGAGGCCGAGGATTACTTCGCAGCCATGTCATGTGCATGTAACTTCGCCTGGGCTAATAGACAATGCATAACTCACTGGACGAGAGAAGCCTTTGAGCGAGTATTTAAGACTGATGCAGAGGACCTAGGTATGCATCTTATCTACGATGTTGCACATAACATTGCCAAGTTAGAGGAACACTATGTGGATGGCAGAAGAGTTAAAGTCTTCGTACACCGAAAAGGAGCCACCAGGGCATTTCCACCTGGCCATCCGGCAATACCTGCTAAATATCGTTCAATAGGCCAACCAGTGCTCATACCGGGAAGCATGGGCACAGCCTCTTATGTGCTTAAGGGCACTAAGAAGGCTATGGAGATAACATTTGGCTCTACAGCACATGGTGCTGGAAGAATGCTTAGTCGAGAAGCTGCTAAGAGAAGATACTGGGGCTCTAGGGTTATTCAAGAGCTGGAGTCAAGAGGCATTATAGTCAAAGCGGCTAGTTTACGAGTAGCTGCTGAGGAAGCTCCTGGAGCCTATAAGGATGTAGATAAAGTGGCCGATGTTAGCCATCGTGTAGGCATAGCTCTTAAAGTCGCCAGGCTAGTGCCATTGGCAGTAGCTAAAGGATAGCTATCTTGACGCTAAGGCTATCCTCTCTATCTCATCCTTCTGTCTAATTGCATAGCTCCTTGGATCGTTCTTTGCTGCTAATATTATCTCCTCCGCTAGACACTCCTCTATGCTCTTTGGATTGCTAAATGCAGCTTGTCGCGCTCCCTCTGTTATGAACCTGAGAGCAAGATCAACTCTTCTTTGTGGAGATACGTCTACAGCTACGTGGTATACTATGCCTCCATAAGCTATCCTAGTGGTTTCCTCACGAGGAGCAGCATTCTCTATGGCCCTTACAAGCACCTGCAATGGATTCTCTCCTGTTCTAAGATATATTATGTCGAAGGCTCTCTTTACTATGTTATAGGCTAGATGCTTCTTCCCAGTATTCTTTCCAGGCCTCATAAGTTTGTTAATCAGTCTTTCAACTATGGGGACTTCTGCCTTCCCAAAGCGCTTTTTAGCATGCCTTCCTCCTGTATGCGGAAGATAGACAGGTTTCAGGCAAATGTACCTTCTCAGCCCTGGATCTCGTATCTCTATATCCTCATAACTCCACTTACCAAAGAGCTTGATCTCAGGCTCCTTCCTTTCCTCAGCCTGACTTTCCTCCTTCTTCGTCTTCTTGCTCATCACAGCTCACCTGTCGCGCGGCTTAGACTTCTACTTGGTGTATTTTAAGCTTAACTCCACTACGCAATATACCTCACACTAAGTTTACAAATACGTATATTAAACCCTTGAGGATGTATTCTTGGAAAGCTCAGGTGATAGTAATGAGCGAAATACTGTGGACTGAGAAATATCGTCCTCGCAAGCTAGATGAAATAATAGACCAGGAGGAGGTTGTTGCTAGACTGAAGCAGTTTGTTAGAGAGAGGAATATACCTCACCTTCTATTTGCAGGTCCTCCTGGAACTGGTAAAACTACTGCGGCTTTATGCCTAGCCTACGAATTATATGGTGATAGGTGGAGAGACAATGTACTTGAGCTTAATGCCTCTGATGAAAGAGGCATTCAGACTATTAGAGCGCGAGTTAAGGAGTATGCGAGAACGGTAGCTCTAGGAGAGGTCCCCTTCAAACTAATAATACTTGATGAAGCAGACAATATGACTAGTGATGCACAGCAAGCTCTTAGAAGAATCATGGAGCTCTATACAGCAACTGCGCGTTTCTGCCTCATAGCCAACTATCCCTCCAAGATAATAGAGCCTATTCAGTCGCGCTGTGCTTTCTTCAGATTTCAGCCTTTAAAGAAGGAACATGTCATTGAGCGCCTTAGGTATATTGCTCAGCAGGAGGGAGTCGAGGTAACTGAAGATGGCCTTGAAGCTATATGGGAAGTCTCAGAGGGTGACATGAGGAGAGCTATAAACACTCTTCAAGCAGCAGCTGCGCTTGGAAGAGTGGACGCTGATGCGGTCTATAGAGTTGTAGGAAGAGCTAAGCCCAAGGAGGTAGCTGAGATGCTTGCACTAGCCCTTAAAGGTAACTTCCTGGAGGCCAGAAGGAAGCTAAGAGAGCTGATGATAAACTATGGACTTTCAGGTGTCGACATCATAAAACAAGTGCACAGGGAGATAATGAGTCCACGCTCTGCCCTTAAGATACCTGAAGATGTGAAAGTGGAGCTAGCGGATCTAGCAGGCGAAATAGAGTTTAGAATGGTTGAGGGAGCTGATGATGAGATACAACTCTCAGCCTTCTTAGCTAAGTTAGCTCTTATAGGAAGACGTCTTTACAAAGGCTGAGATCTATGAGTGCCAGAGCAAGCCTTAGACTTCCCTGGGTCGAGAAATACCGTCCTCGAAGATTAGCAGATATGGTAGGCAATGCTAGCGCTATAAGGGAGATCGTGGCTTGGCTTAAGAGCTGGGAGAAAGGCATTCCTGAAAAGAGAGCTCTTCTCATCTATGGACCTCCTGGCGTAGGCAAGACTACATTAGTGCATGTACTGGCTAGGGAATTTGGCTATGAGCTCATAGAGATGAATGCTAGTGACTTGAGGAGAGCTGAGGATATAAGAAGAATAGCTCGAGCCGCTGACATAGGCTCTCTCTTTGGCTCAAGAGGCAGAATAATATTCTTCGATGAAGTTGATGGAATGAGTGGAACTGAGGATCGAGGAGGTCTGGCTGAGATAATGGAGGTCATAAAGGAGACTCGTATTCCCATAATACTCGCTGCCAACGACCCTTGGGATCCTAGATTTCGCCCTCTAAGAGACTTATGCAAGATGGTACGAATGGACAGGCCTAGGCCAAGCGATATTGTAAAGCTTCTCAGGAGGATATGTCTTGCTGAGGGTATAAAGGCAGACCCTGCTGCTTTAAGAGTTATTGCCGAGAACGCAGAGGGGGATATACGGTCTGCGATAAATGACCTTGAAGCAATAGCTGAAGGAAGGAAAGTGATAACAGTAGATGATGTTCGCCACTTAGCCAAGCGCAATAGACAACATGACGCCTTCGCAACCCTGAAGATGTTATTCTCTGCCAGGCGATGTGACCAAGCGAAAGCTATCCTGAGTCAATCTCTTCTCGACTACGATATGTTACTTCAATGGATTCATGAAAATCTTCCCTATCAATACAAAGACCCTGAGGAGCTTGCCAAAGCATATGAAGCTCTGTCCAAAGCCGATATGTATTTTGGAAGAATAGTAAAAACTCAGAACTGGGGTCTTCTCAGCTATGCCCTTGAGATGATGACAGCTGGCGTAGCCATGGCTAGGAAGCGTCCTTACCGATTTGTAAAATATCAATTTCCTCAGCGCATACTGCTCATGGCTAAGACAAAGGAAGTTAGACGCCTACGTGAGGAGATATGTCGCCGCATAGCATCGAAGTGTCACGTCTCCAGGAAGTGTGCTAATGCCGAGGTCCTCCCCTTCCTTAGAGTCATATTCGAGGGCAATCCAAAAATGGCTGCTGGCATAGCTAAATGGCTAGACCTTAGTGAGGATATGATAAGGTTCATCGTGGGAGATCGCAGAAAAGCGAAGGAGATAGTCAAGTACATGAGGAAATAGAGTTCTCAAATGCCCTTCTCATTACATCATAGACCTTTCCAAGCGTGTAGAACTTGTACACCTTATCAGTCAAGATCCTTATCACTCTGAGAAGAGTGACTCTATCCACCTTGAAGACTACATTCTTATACGTTACATTCCATAATATCAGCCCCTCAGGAGGAGCGAGTCCAAGACCTTTTATCAGCTTTCGCTCCCTCAGAGCGTATTCAAGCTCTTTTATCAATAACTCCCCTCTTCCAACTTTAAGAAGCGCCATAACACAGGCCCTTATTAACCCTCTATAGAAGCCTGGCCCTTTCACATCAACCTCTATAAATCCATCCCTCACATTAACCTCTATGGACATGCTCCTTATGCTCTGCTCATCACTTACTCCTAAAAAGCTATAGTCGTGAGTCCCACTCAGAACATGAGCTGCTCTTTTCATAGATTGAACATCCTCTCCCATGTAAGGTGCAAGGTATTTGTAATGCCTAGTCAGAGCATCTCGTCTTGGATTAAAATCTGGGCTGACGAGACTGAAAGCCCACATGCATGCCTTTGGCAACAACCTTCTGTTGATCCTCATGGGTCTATTGATAATCTCCAAAGCCAAGTCCCTATCCGTGGTAAAGGCCACTACCTGACCTAGCGCACTAACCCCCCTATCAGTTCTACTTGCATGAGCCCACCTTGCCTCCTTTGGATCATCCACTATGCCCTCATCCATGAGGGCTCTTAAGAGGAAGTCCTCTACCGTCTCCCCATGAGGCTGTCGTTGAAATCCTCTGAAACATGTGCCATCGTAATATACCTTAGCTGCTACTCTCTGTCTTCTCATAGCTCCTCCTATACTCCTCAAATACCTTGAAGAGCTCCTTAAGCGCTTTTGCTCTAGGATCCTCCTCTCTGAACCTGAATATTCTTATTCTTCCAAAATTTTTCTCCTCTACAAGACCTGCTCTCTTTAAACTCTCAAGGTGAGCAAGTGTTGCAGAATGGTTAAGCTCAGCTCTTCTTGCTATCTCTGATATATTCAATTCACCTTTCTCAGCTAGAATTCTCAATATCCTTATCCTTCCTTTAGAGGAGAGAACCTCCTCTACAGGAAGAGCCTTATCTTCCTGTCTCACGTCTTAACACCTCTTCAACATATTTTTCAATAACATTGGTAGGAGCATCCTGAAAGCTTATCAGAGTTGTCTTTCCTCTATAACCTGGCCCAGAGATCCTCGTTGATATTATACCTACTTTCTTCAAATTCTGTACATAGCTCCAGACCTGGGTATGTCTTCTAGGCCTCTCCCCCCACTCCTCACATACGAGCCTATATTCACGCTCAACAACTCCTACGGGCACATAAGCTCTCTGTGTTCTCTTGAGAGCACGTGCAATAGCCAGTAATAATAACTTCTCATGCTTGGTAAGGTCTCCAACCAAATCCATTCTAAGTGATGGGTGAATGTCTCTCTTAGCTCTCCTAACGTGATCTGGAGTTACTAGAGTGGCAGATTCATTTTCTGCATACTTCCCTGCCCTCCAGAGAAGCTCTAGTGCATACCTTGCATCTCCTGGTCCGCCCATGTCAACTCCTGCTATGTCAGCTATGAGCTTCAGGGCTTCAGAGCTTACTGCTCCTTCCTTGAAGGCGAGCTCTGCTCTCTGCTCTATTATGTCATGAATCTGCTCTGACGTGTAGGGCTCAAACTTCACTATATTGTGCATTAACACACTAGTTATGCTAGCGTCTAGAGCTGGGAGCACCGATGTATCTCTCATGATAAGGATGAAGCTGAACCTTTGTTTATCCTCGACATACTCTTCAGTTATTCTTAGAAGGTCATAGAGAGCTTCATCTTCGCTATATCTTATTAAGTAGTCGGCTTCATCAAGCGCTACGAGAGCATACCAGTCCTTATCGTCTAGAACTTGCTTGACAACGTGCATCATCTCCTGAGGAGCTAGGCCTCTATTGGGAATGGCTGGAGATATTTCACTCGCTATTCTTCTCATAACCAGGAATAGCCTTCTATCCTTATGACAGTTTACATGAACATATCTTATCACTATTCCTTTCTCTTTTGCATACTTTTCGAATTCTATACCAAATCTCTTTGAGACAGCAGTTTTTCCAGTTCCTACTGGCCCTATCAAAAGCGCCTTCTGGCTCACACTACCTGGCCTATCTATGAGCACTCTGAATATTCTTGCCAAGGCTCTAAGCTGTTCACTCCTATGAGGCAGATATTCTGGAACATAGTCTGGAAAAAGCTTGCTCTCATCCTTGAATATAGATGACCTCTCTAGTTCTTTTTTTATGATCTCAAACACATTTCTTGCCTCCGCTATCCTTATATAGGCTTTCTTCTACCCCCCATTTATATTTTTCCTTCGATTGATGAGACTGTAAGGCGAGAGATAGCCGAAAGTATTCTCCCAGTATTACCAGACTATCATAGCTCTCCTCGTACCTTCTTCCTAACTAGTTCATCAGGGCCTATTATAGAGATGAAAGCAGCTTCTCCAAGTACTTGGACCATGACTATGTACGAGGGATTCCTCAGCTTAACTTTCACCCCTTCTATACTCTCTCTTATCATACGTCCTAGTTCTCTTTCAAACTCTGAGCTGTTCTTGATCACTTTTCCTCTCTTCCTGCATCTTACGGCAAAGGTAACGCCACTTGGTATTTTACTTTTAGCCAATTCAAGACATAGCTTCTTTAGTGAACTCTCATCACATGTCCTTAATATAAGGTCTACTGGTATAATCCTGTATATGTATGCTGTACTCCTCACTCTTAGTAGCTCTATTGCCTCTTTCCTTCTAATGTTCTTCAGCTTGACTAAAAGATTATTGGTAGATACCTTCTCGACTTTGACTTCAGGGTCAAAAGGATATAGCGTATCGAGTATTTCTACCTTGGCCAATTCCTCCTTTCTATGCTTGGTAGTTACTAGTAGGAACTCTCCTTTCTTCATGTTCACAAAGCTTAACCTCCTGATTGCTATAAGAGTTTAGTCGTGAGTCGAATAAAGGCGCTACTAGTCGACTTAGATGGAACCCTCGTCGATTCAAAGGAAGCTGATGTCCTGGCATCTCTTGAAGCACTCAGGAGACGAGGCTTCATGGTGTCAAGAGAAAGTCTAGAGCCCCTATTTGGCTTCAGGGATGAAGAAATATATCGTAGAGTTCTTGGGATAACTGATGACAATCTTCTTAGATTCCTAGTCAAGGAGAAGTTAAAGCTATTCTTCGATAAATATATATTGAAAGTCAAGCCAATGTCTGGCGCACGTGAACTTCTAAGGTATGCTAAGAGTCAAGGTCTCAAGATATGTGTAGTGACCTCAAGTGATAGGGAGCTAGCCCTGCGAGAGCTGATAGTAACGTCTCTACTGTCCTACATAGACCTCATGGTAACTGCCGATATGGTTAAAAGATCCAAGCCATCTCCGGAACCAATCTTGAAGGCCTTAAGCCTTCTCGAACTTCGTGCAGAGGAAGTAGTCTATATGGGAGATACTGCTCTAGATCTGGAGGCTGCAATGGCTGCTGGAGTCAAGTACGTGATAGTACTTGACCATGACAATATCGAGTCCAGACAACGGAATTTCATGAAGGCAAGAGATTTACATGAAGCTCTAGCCATACTCAAAGAACTCCTTAACACATCTTGATGAATATCTAAAAGTTCATAGGCTCTGATTATAGCAAGGGGTTGATCTTGAGACTTAACAGACTGGAGTTGGCCAAGATGATAGAGCATACTATATTAAGGCCTGATGCCACCCTCAATGACATCAAGCGGTACTGCCATGAAGCCCTAAGATATGGCTTTAGAGCAGTTTACGTTCCCCCCATCTATGTAAAGGATGCCTATGAACTGCTAAAGGGGTCTGATGTGGTGGTGGGCAGTGTTGTCTCTTTTCCCTATGGTTTTTCAAAGACTAGCGGTAAAGTGCAGGAGGCCTTATCAATAGTAGAGGATGGATGTAAATGTGTCGATATGGTCATGAATATATGCTTATTCAAAGATGGCAGATATGCTGATGTAGAGGAGGACATAAGGTCAGTAGTGAAGGCTGTAAAGGAGGTAGATGAGGAAGTAGAGGTCAAGGTTATAATAGAGACCAGCCTATTGACACCAGCTGAGATAGCCATAGCAACAAAGCTAGTAGCCAAGGCAGGTGCTGATTTCGTAAAGACCTGCACAGGGAGAGGACCTCGTGGCGTGACAGTTGAAGATATAGCCATCATAAAAAGAACACTCTCTGAGATATGCATGGTAGATAAGGTAGGGATAAAGGCATCAGGAAGCATCAGAGACCTTAATAAAATGGTAGAACTCATAAAAGCAGGAGCCTCTAGAATAGGGACAAGTACTGGCGTGAGGATAATAGAGGAAGTTAAAGCGAATTATGTAGACCTATAAGCCCTCCTCAACATACTTTTTATCCTCCTTAATACCTTTCCTTGAGCTTCCTTGTATATGGGGATTAATTCATTATACCTCCTCTTAACTGCAACTTTCACATAGTATTTCCCTCTTCTTTCAGCGTATAGAGAGCAATAGTGTATAATACATATCACGGGCTTTTCCTCCTCGGCCAGGATGCACCATCTTTTCTTCACATCGTAGAGTACACAGCTACCTGCTACTCCTTTATCAAGTCTAAACACCTTGACATCACCAACATAGGATAGTCTAACATAGAACCAGTCAAGTAGGTCTACCTCTATTGGAAGCTTGTCTTTGAACTCCTCAATCTCATGCTCAAAGGCAAAGGCTCCTGACGATCTAGCACAACATCTGCCGCATCCTATACATACCATCCTATAAGCATTGTCGAGAACCTCCTTCTCTATAGGAGTGAAAGCTCTTTTATCAACTATGGTAGGGGGCATTTTGAACACTGGAGTATACAAGTTCCACTCTTGGATGTAATAGGTGCCTATGAAGTACCTCTTTCTAAGGCTGGCCATGTATAGGAGGAAGTAGTTCCACTCCTCTTCCTCGCTTGGCCTTTTCAAGGCATAAAACATCAGAAAGCCTCCTCAGCTACGGCCACAATCATCATTAATCCCTCAGCTAAGCCCGCCTTTTCATCACACTCATTACGTATTTTGTAAAAGGGGGCTAATAAACATTGAGTGACTCCTCATCTTCTATGGGCTCAATATGAATAACCACATCAACCACTCTTGGTATATTACTCAGAATGGCTTCCTCCACTTCATGTGCTATTCTATGGGCTTCTTCAACCTCTACCTGGCCATCAACTTGAATATGAAGATCCACGAAGATTTTGCCAGCCACTCTTCTTGTTCTTACAGCATGGCATCCTCTCACGCCTGGCACCGATAAGGCCACTTTTCTTACCTCCTCTCTGACATTGGCAGCCACGTCTAGAACCTCATAGCATAAGTCTACTAGATTTCTGATAATGCCATAGCTTAGCAGTCCTATTATGAGCAGTGTGGCTAATATGTCGAAGAGTGGAGTCCACTTGACTGCAAGAATGATGTTAAAGAAGACAATACTGCTCTCTCCTACATCTGACAATATGTGTCTGACCTCTGCTTTAGCCGATATACTCTCAGTAGTTGCTCTTCTCAATACTACAAAAGATAACAACAGGATCAGGAATGATACAAAAGCATACCATATAGCGCTTACGTCTACTACATGCACCAATTTCTCAACCACGACCTTACTCCAGAGCATGGTCGACAGAGCAACCAAGATGGAAGTCATTATGAGTATGCTCGTTATAAATGATAATGCCTCAATCCTCATGTGCCCATAGGGATGCTCCTCATCAGGTGGCTTCCTAGCCAAGGTACTAAATAGATACGCTAGCCCCAGAGAGATGACGTTTGCTATTGAATCCAGTCCATCCGCCAACAAGGCTATACTGCCTGTGGTCAAGCCACCATGTACTCTTAGGAATATTGACGTGATGTTAAGCACTTGAGCTAGAATAAGCGCTCTTCTAGCCTTTGATATACTATCATCCTCCATCTAGTATCTCAAGTATCTCAATGATGGTATCTTTCTCTATTCTGAAGCTTTTTGGGTCACTGACTATCTCCTTTTCATGAGCGACGATCACAGCATCATATTTTATGTTCATCTTGTAAAGAGCTTCTGCTAAGGTTTCACCCTTCTTTACTTCCACTACTTCAATACGAGGCGGTATTTCATAGCTATGTATTACCTTGAGGGAAGGCATATTCAGCACCTGCCCACTCTGATCATGAGGTAGAGAACATGGCCTCCCTAATAAATGTAGAGGAGCTTGAGATCTACAAGAGGCAGCTCCTCATAAAAGGCTTTACCATAGAAGTTCAGCAGAAGCTCAAGAAGGCTACCGTCCTCATAGCTGGAGTTGGAGGGCTTGGCTCCATAGTCTCCCTCTGTCTAGCAGGTGCAGGGATCGGGAGGCTAGTCCTGGTTGACCATGATGTGATAAATGTGAGTGACCTCAATAGACAATTCCTGTTCTCATATTCTGATGTCGGAAAACCAAAAGTGGAGGTTGCATGTAGACGCTTAAAGAGTCTCAACCCCTTCATTAAGGCTATAGGTCTGAAGCTTACCATAGACGAGAGAAGCATGGAAAGAGTGATAGATGATTTCAAAGTTGATGTAGTTATTGACTGCCTTGATAACATAGAGTCACGCATGATCTTGAATAAAGTCGTGGTCAAGAAGGAGATACCTATGGTTCATGGAGGAGTCAGGGGTCTTAAGGGAGAGATCATGGTTATTGTCCCTAGAAAGACTCCTTGCCTTCAATGTCTACTTCCCCAGCTGACCAAGGGGGAGAAGCGACGAGAGATACCTGTTATAGGCCCCATAGTTACTATCATAGGAGGCCTGGAAGCTCTTGAAGCCATAAAGATCATCAGCGGGGTAGGATCTCCTCTCTTGAATAAGCTATTGAGGATAGATGGGCGAGTACTGAACGTAAAAGTCTATGGTATTGCAAGAAATCCCAATTGTCCTGTATGCGCCTCTGTTTAAGCCACTTCTTCAACTATGCAGGTAGAAGAAAAACGCTACGTCAGGACTCTTTCATGTTCGTCTCCTCATAAGTCATCTCTAAACTCTTCCTTCCTTTATCCTAGTTATTATCTCATCGGTCTTCATTATCTCTGCTCCATAGATGTTCTTCATGTAGTCAAGTGCCCTCTTATGCTCTTCAACAGTGAACGTTGTAGTTGCGTCCTCAACTACTATGACTCTATACCCTCTGAAGAAAGCATCAGCTGCTGTGTGAAGAACACATACCGTACTATGTATCCCTGTCAGGATCAATGTATCAACCTTTAGCTCCCTAAGGAGAATATCTAGGTCCGTCTGGAAGAAAGCACTATATCTTCTCTTCTCCACTATATAATCACCACTCTTGGGCTTTAGTTCATCAACAACTTCTGCCCCATCAGTACCCTTGATGGCATGTGGCCCCCATAGTCTAAACTCAGCATCTATATCTGGCAAGTGTGAGTCATTGGTGTATATCACGGGTATCTTATGAGCCCTGGCAGCTTCGAGTATTTTACTTATGTTAGGAATTATGTCCTTAGCCCTTTCGCACTTAAGAGCTCCCGTGACAAAATCCTTGAGCATATCTATGACCAGAACAGCTACCCTACCCATGTTATCCTCCTCATATGCACTATGTCTCAGCAACCACTTTATTAAGCTATCATCAGCTTACTCTACGTCTCTCAATCTCCTTAGCTATGAAGCTCACCACTGTTATCAGCGCAAGTATATACAGGCCTGTGTCCGCCTTTGTATAAGCTACTGTCTCTCCATACATAATAGAGAACCTCAGAGGCTCTATCCATTGAAGTGGAAGCGTTAATAGACATAGCACGAGAATAGACAAGAGCCTTCTATACCCCATGCTAATCAGGTCAACTGCATCAGTCCTATTACCTATGAAACTCATGATGCTACCTAGCGCGAGGCTAACGATCGACATCACCATCAACACTCTGTAGATCCAAGTGAAGACATCTATTATTGGAGATATGTTTTCAATTGTATCAACGTAGACATCAATCATGACGTTAGCGTTTCGTGTTGTATTCCCTACTAACAGTTGGGCCATACTGCTCCACCTAACTTCTACCCCTGTGCTCCATGACCTTATGCTCATCACAAGAGCTAGCTCCTGTCCTCCCCTATGCGTGAACTCCACAAATGCATATATCAAGCCTAGATCGACGAATAGAAGCACAGCTAAAGCTATTGCTGATGCTAGCGCTAACAGTCCAACTGCAGTGATATTAAGCCCTCTGATCATCCTCTAACCTCCACTTTTATGCTGAGGCTTATGCCTCTTGGAATTATCTTCACAGGCACAAGACCAGTTATGAAAATCTTAGCCTCAGGGTGCGTGGTGAGATAATTGATCATCTCCTTCCCCTGCCTTATAACAAGTTCTATCGTGCTCTCCGAGAGGGGCTTCAGTACCTCTTCTCTCATCTCAAGGACATGTTCCTCATCATCCACTACTATATGAAGGAGAGCAGGACCTACTATTATGGTTGAGCGCATACTATTCCTTATGACTAGCACCAGATGCAGATCTTCATCTACAATCTTAACCTCCTTATACTCTATATTAATACCGTTCCTTGGAACTAAGTCCTCATAAACTAAGACACCTCTCCAGTCTCCTCCCATCTGAACATCAATGAGAGGCTTAAGACATAACACTATGAGGACTGCATTAATTATTGACACAACTGTTGATAAGCGCATATCCCTCCCTCATCATTGTTCATATCCTTGAAGTATTTAGAGGCTAAACAGATTTAAAAATATTGAAGTAGTTTTAACCCGGGCGTGAAGGGAGAGGTCATGGTGCGGAACATCCGCCCTCCCTCTCCCCGTCCCACCCGGGCCCTGAGTGAACCATAACCTCTGCCATTGATAAGTCTATCTCATGTAGCGTAATCTTAAATTCACTTTCAAGCCTATAATCTCTGCAGAATGATGAGCCGATGGCTGGCTGAATCATGATGAGTTCGCTGTTAGCTGATTCCAGTAACAATATTGGCTGTGCACGACATACTGAAAGACGTGAGTGAAGTTTAGCATGAACTTGTTATATGCAAGCTTCACATTCGAGATATGCAATCTTCCATCCTGAGTTATCATGTCTAATAGCTCGAGTTCCTGTATGAATATATGAGCGCTTAGATCTATAGTCTTCATGGGAGAGGCCTCCTCATGAATTCAAAGATTATAGAGATAGTCTGGTCAACTGATGTTGTGGAAAAATTCCATAGGTTATCCATAGCCTCACTCACCATAATAAATGTTAAGATAAAGCCAAGGAATAAAGAGCTGGACGATCTGGTGAAGGACAAGGTTGAGTATTTAAGAGAACGCTATACGCTTGAGAGGCTAAAGAATGAAGCTCTTGTAAGAGCCTATAGAGACTTCTTCTGGAGAATGGGAATAGATCCCACGAAGAGAAGGCCTGCTGCTGAAGCTCTCTTAAGGCGAATTCTTCAGGGCAAAGGCCTTCCTCGCATACTTAACGTAGTTGATGCCTATAATCTCGCCTCAGCTGAGACCCTCATAACTATGAGCGCTTATGACCTTGACAAAGTAGAGCCTCCGTTAATCGTACGATTTGCCAAGAAGGGAGAGGAAGTAATCCTCATAGGCAATAGGCGAAGAGTTCTCACGGGAAGAGAGCTCGTTCTCAGTGATCAGGAAGGTATCCTCTGTGTGTACGTTCATGGCGATGTTGAAAGAACAAAGGTGACATCTGAGACCAGGAACATACTTCTCGTAGCATATGGCACTCCTGGCATGTCTGTCTCTGTCCTCATGGACTCCTTGAAGAAAGCTTATGAATACATAACTAAATGCGCTGGTGGCCAATTGCTTCAGGTGTTCGCATCAAGAACATCTTATACATGACCTCATGAATAGTTCAGGTGGTCCTAGTGTTCAAACTGCCTTCACTGCTAGACAGAATAGTGATGATATATGGCAGAATAAAAGGTAATGCAAGAGTTCTCCTCCTCACTGAGCCGCTGTGGAGTATTCCCATGCCTTGGCTATTCTACTATCTTCCGCTCTTCCTTGCCCACATAGGCCTAAGCGAGGTGGAGATAGGCTATGTTATAGCTTTCTCCTCAGTTCTTCACGTAATATGTCCTCCTCTCTCAAGCTTTTTCGCTAAAAGGTGGGGATTTAAGAAGGCCTTCATACTTCTGGATGCTATAGGATGGATTCCTTGGCTTGTAATATGGGTTTTGGCTCGAAGCTCAATCCACGCCTTTATAGCCACTTCATTCATGGCCTTCGTGGCCATGGCGGCTACACTATGGGAGTGTCTGCTCATGGAAGGCACTGATCCTGACGTAAGACCTACCATATACGGCTCCATTCAGATGATATATCTCATAGGCAATCTGCTAACCCCCACGGCTGGCTATGTAATTCATGTTAAAGGGCTAGGATATGGTTACAAGCTACTCTGCTTGTTAGCTATATCTTCATTGTCTATTATGTACTTAGTGAGAGCCCTGTACCTGAAGGAGCCTGCATCGGTCAAGGAGGAGCCTTACTTCTCCTATGATATGGTTCTAGAGTTACTCATTAAAAAGAAAGGTCTCTTAGTAATACTCTCAATAAATGCCTTATGGAGCTTTCAACTTACTATAATGAGCACTTTCCTGGTGCTTCTTCTCGTCGATCCAAGAGCTTTCATGCTCACTGAGAGTGAAGTGGCTATGGTCCCCTTCGTGAGCTCTCTTGTACAGTTATTGGTTGTCTTACTAATGGTTCCTAGAGTAACTTCGCATATCCAAACTGCAGTATTATCGCTGAGCTACATGGTGTCCACTGCGACGCTAGCCTTGATATTCTTCATACCTCCAAGAAGCCTGAGCCTTGTGCTCGTATTCGCATTTCTTGATGCTATACCCTCCTCTCTTATGTGGCCTCTCAATAGGGCCATACTATTCGCTTTCATGGGAAGTTTAGGTCCAGGCTCCAAGACTAAGATTATTGCACTCGCAAACATGTTAGGATCCCTTGCCTCAGCCATTGCAGGCCCCATAGGTGGTATATTATTCTCCATGGATCCTCTCCTTCCCTTTATCTTAATCATAGGCACTAGGATGACCTCAGGCTTCATGTTGATGTTATCAAGTAGGCTACTAAAGTAATTAACTTGGTAAAGGATGAGGAGGAAAAGATCATGCACAGAAGATACTTATGGATGCACGATATACCAGAGGATAAGGGATGATGAGTACTTTTCAGGGAGAACGATGATCGAAGTGCCCGAGGCTGACTGTCTCCATAACACTTTTAGTCTGCACGTGGAAGCAAAAGTCCAAGGATTAAAAAGAGAAGTATTCTTAGATCAAGGTGTTTTCTTGAGCAACACCATGGCAAAGGCTACAGTATACATGTCGGCAATAGGGTCTATTTCCCGAGTATCAATACTAATCTGAACTACTCTTCTTTGATCCGGAGGATCTCTATCATCGCCCAAATGGGTTAGCTTGAAGAGTCTCAAGTTATCACCTCTATCTTAATAGTTACATATGAAACTTAAAAGCTTATCCCTGCATGATCCTTATTACTGATAGTCATTCATCATTCATGATAATATGTCCAGTAGTAATTGTTGCATAAGTAACTGTTAAAAATCGTTGGAAGGATACAAAAACCTCCTTTGGCTTAGGCAACGCTACTGTTATAAGTCTACCACTACTCAGGCTTGAATTCTCTTTACTCAAATCTAGTACCAGTTTTAGCTCTTGAGTCTTATGGGGCCTTAGATTTTTACGAAAGCTCTCCAGAATAATTACTCGATAATACATAGGCAGGTGATTTAGTGTGGTTAGACCATTGCCTATTGAAGTGCCCATCAAGGGGAAAATTGTGAATATAGAAGTTCCCAGAACCGGTTATCGATGGAGAGGTGTTGTGGAGTTATCTCTAGAAGATGGCCTTAAGGTGGCTTTAATCATGACAGGTTCCATAGCGCAATGGTTGTCCAAAGGAGAGCTCGTTGAGGTAACTTTTCACAACGAGCCTAGATATATAAGAGGTGAATACGTAGGACTGCCCGACGATTATGAGCTTAAAAGAATATGGAATGGTGAGTATATTCTCATATGGCCTCCATGATCTCGAGAAGCTCGTGTTCAGAGGAAGGATCCTGTAAAAGGTGAGGTCATCTATGAATATAGGGTCAGGGCAAGGGAGGCGGTCAGTGAGAGAGATTATATGGAGATAGCTAGTCTGGAACAATATCACTACGCAAGTGAAGAGGTCATCGTAGCCATCTGGAGATGCCCCTTATGTGGTAGATTCCTTGAAGCTAATGTGCAGCCAAAGTGCCCTGAACATGACCTTCCTGCTCGACTTCAGGAGATAAGAGGAAGTCTGCCTTCATCTAGGTTTTTGGTTCTAGAGTTAGTCGAGAGAAGACCGTATGAGCCAAGAATAGTGAGTTATGTAAGAGTTGACACTCCCGTTCCACTCATGCACAGAAGAGTAGTCGAGGACGGAGAGGTAGCCACTGAGAGAATGATAAGGGAGAGAATATTTCCACGCGATTGGTTTCATCCAACTTTCTGGCCAACTGTTTATGCTAAGCGAAGGGAACTTCTTCTAAGATATAAGGAGCTCACTAAGCTGTATGGCTCAAGAAGCCTAGCAAGGGCCATAGTAGGTGAAGAGATATCACGAATCGCTCTTAAAATGGCCAATACTGCAGCTGCAAGAATAGCAAGGGTTGTCGTGCACCCAGACTATAGGGGAGATGGTCTTGGTGTCTTGGCAGTCAAGATGGCTGTTGAATGGATAAGAGAGCGAAGAGTGCCTGAGATGAAGAGGGAGAAGCATATAGTCGAGACTATAGCTCAGATGGCTAGGTACAATCCCTTCTTCGAGAAAGCTGGCTTCGTGTACATGTGGGAGACAGCGGGCGGTAGGCCTGTGCTCATGTATCCAATAACAAGTAAAGCAAGGGAGATCATCGATAAGTTCCTCAAGGAAGACCCTTATGCTAGTAAACATGGAGGAAAACTTTACTCAACAAGATTTGGAGGCATAGAGAGGCTTAAGGGGCCCATAATAGCAAAGGGACTAACCAAGAAGTACTCAAGCGTGCTTGATGTATCAAGACTACCTCATACCCTTCAGGAAGTTCTTAAGGCTTTTGGCGTGGAAAGGAGACTTGTTGAGAAGTACGTGCTAAGGGATGTAGACCTAGTTGTAGAGCCTGGAGAGATAGTGGTCATCGTTGGTGCATCTGGAGCTGGGAAGACTACGTTGTTAAGGATGATCATAGGAGCCGCGCTCGGAATAAGGAATGAACGCTATAGGCCTACATATGGCAAGGTAGAGGTTCCAGATAACGTCAAGCTAGAGTATATGCTTCCTGGCGAACATGAACCCAAGTTTGGAGATGAGACCTTACTGGAGCATATAGTGGATAAAGTAGGCAACCCAGCAATAGCTGTCGAAATACTCAACTCCGTTGGCCTCTCAGACGCTGTCTTCTACAGAGCTAGGTTTCATGAACTCTCCACAGGGCAGAAGGAGAGGGCCAAGTTAGCCAGCATGATAGCTTCAAGACCAAATCTATTGATAATAGATGAATTCGCTGCCCATCTAGATGCGCTGACAGCTCAGAAGGTTGCTAGAAAGCTTAGCCAAATAGCTAGAAGGACTGGTATGACTGTCATAGTGGCCACCAACAGGATAGAGGTCATCAAAGCCCTTTGCCCCGACAAGATAATATACGTAGGGTATGGAGCCACTTTCAGTATGAGGTACGAAGAGTCTGAATATGCAAAATAAAAGGCATATACCTATCCCACCTGCTTTAAAGAAGGTTTCCTAGTTCGTCGAATCATGAGTTTAGCGCTTCTTACTTCCTTATCCCTACGAACCTAAGGGCATTCTCGCCTAGGTACTTCCTTATGCTAGTCTCTGGCAGTCCTATGTGGTCTCGTAGCAGTGTAATGTCTCGTTCAATAATCTTCCTAGCCTCCACTAGGTTGCCTATATGACTATCGCTACCAAATATCACATAGTCTTCTGCGCCATATGCAAATACTTTCTGTAGAGCTTCCTTCCTATAGAGTGGAGGAGTTCCTGGAGTTGCGTCAATGTACATTTGAATATCTCTACGCCCCGCTCTCTGAGCCTCAACCCTAAAGTGCCCCCATGTTGCTATACACTCATCTACCCATGGCCATCCTATGTGGGCTAATGCAAACCTTATCTTTGGAAACTTTAGAAGAATCTCGTAGTTAGCAGGGCGGCAGAATCTTGATGAATCTCCAAATCCCCATAGTATCCCTGAGTGAAATATTATGGGAACATTCAATTCCTCTATCTTCTCATATACCTTAAGCAGCTTCTCATCATATGGATACCAGTGGTTTGGTATCATCTTCACCCCTCTGAGCTCAAGCTTAGTAACAGCCCACTCAAGCACTTCAACAGCTTTTTCCAGAAGAGGCTCAAGCCATAGAAAGCCTACTATTCTGTCGGGAGCTTCCTTCTGTAGATTAGCCACGTGCTCTGCTACTTCTCTTTGCTTGTGTAAGTCATATTCTACGTAGCTTCCATAGCCTATGATCCTGCCGGGATAGGCTGAGAAAGCGAATATGACATCTATGCCTGCACTATCCATCGCCTTCAATATTTCGTCCACTTTCTCTCTTCCTTCTAGGTGTACATGGCAATCCACAATGACCGTAATCTCGCCCTACTAAACTATCTGACTAAAGGATAAATGCTACACGCGTCATATATGCATAAACATTTACATCATTATTGTCCATAGAAACCATCACTTTTCACATTTCTGGAGTGGGCCTGGTTAACTGTTCTACTTTAGATTCTGCCAATAAGTCTAATTGCATGGCATTTAAGGATAGAGTTTTAACCCCTACCAGCAATAGGCTGAAACGTGGAGGTGCCGTATTTACGTCAAGACCAGTAATAGTGGGCCATAGAGCTAACACGATAAGAACGTTGATGAAGTACTTAAGAGTAGGAGTTCCAATGATAGAGGTGGACGTGAGAAAGCGAAGAGGTGAGCTAATAGTCCTTCACGGCCCTCTATCGTATCAGCCAGTAAGCGTGCTAGGAAAGCTCTTCAAGAAGTTAATGTACATAATCCTTTCAGGCGACCCCGTGGTTGGAAAGATGCCACTAGAGCGAGTTCTGCGTATACTGAATGGAAAGGCTGGAGTATGGCTTGACATAAAGGAGAAGAGGATTGAGGATGAGATCATCAAGTTATTGAAAAAGACTAAGTTCAAGGGGCCTGTAGTCGTCTCCTCTACTTATCACACTGTTGTAAAGAAATTCAAGGAGAAGATGCCTGAGGCACTATGTGCAATAAGTCTAAGCGAAGAGCCAGTTGACCTGCTCCAGCTAGTCAAATCCGCTAAAGCGGATATAGTTGCACTCGAATATCTATACGCAAATGAAGAGATAGTAGAGACTCTTCATGGAAACGATGTCAGAGTAGCCGTGTGGACAGTTAACGATCCATCAATGGCAAAGAAGCTTGCTAACATAGGAGTTGATTACATAATAACTGATGATCCCTACACGGTGATGGAAATATTGAAAGGACGCAGGCTTTACCATAGAACTATTCCTCGATATCTAGCGATGTGCGCCATATAGCGTTCAACTTTTACTGGCGTTAGTAAAGACTACTTTTAAGTGCTTTTGTACAAGGTATTTTCTGGGGTTACCTCTTCATGAAGCCATTCGAGAGACTTCACGTATATCCACCGAGATATGGCCCTGAATGGGGCTCTGGTGGAGTCTTTGGACTGAAGTACCACAGAGGCGTACTCTACTACACCTTAGCCTTTGAAGCAGAAGCCCATTTCATCAGAGATGATGTAGACCATGTATATCGCTTTGAGCAAGTAGGCCCTGCTCCTCATAGTGGTGGAGACACCTATAGTGCTGTAGATGCTGTCGATGAATATATATACTTTGGAGGATGGGTTCACGCACCGGCTGTCTATAAGGGGAAGAACCCAGATGGCTCAGCCACCATAGACTTCAAGAACAAGTACAGCCATGTACATGAATATGATGTTAATGAGGATAGAGTGCGCCTGTTGTGGAAGGAGTCGATCCATAGAGATAAGGAATGGGCAGGAGAGATATCCAACATCCTATACGACCCTGTAAACGACCAGCTATTGCTCTCAAGACTTGATGGTCATGCAAACCTAGGAGTATACTCTATGGACAGGAGGAGCGGAAGCATAAAGAAATTGAGTGATGTACCTTCATTGAAGAGCACACTCATACATGACCTCGCATGTTTTGAGATGAGCCGTGCTGGGATCTTCCCTGCAGTATATGGCCTTCAGTTCCTAGACCTGGTCAATAAGAAGCTGGAAATGGTTAAAGTGCCTGATGAGACCTTTAGCACATTTTCACTTGATGGAGGCCCTGTAGAAATGCCCACGATAGGCACCATGGCATCAGCTTATCTAAGAGTTTTCACCTTCCTTCGCGGTGGCCTTCTTACATATGATGTTGTCGAAAGGACATGGACTTTCATAAGGCTCTTTGATTTCCTAAGTGGCTATGGCCCCTTTAGGACGGTAGCACTTAACCTGGGCGGAGGCGTACTAGTTGCCTTTAACGCCTTCACTCATGGTGTGTGGCACCTGTCCAGTATACCTAAGGAGATGGTCAGGAGGCTTAACTTCATAGTAGGACCCAGTGTTCTTCTCTATATAACTCCTCCCACAGCCAGAATATTGTTAGCACTAGGAGCTAGGATAACATCCTTTGAGAGAATAGGCGACACCTTGGTGCTAGGAACTAGCACAGTGGCCAATCTTGGTGGCCTTGATGCCACACCAATAGATTCAGGATATCGAGAGCTTCTCGCCGTAAGCCTGAGCAGGCTCCTATCCTCCCCACCACCTTCACTGGAGTTCTTAGTTCCTGCAGACTTCATTCTCGATAAGCACTTTGGTGGCATTCCACTACTTGGCTATAGAGATCCTAGGCTCATCATAAGGACAAGCAAGGATATGAAGTTAGAAATATATGAATATGGAGTATTTCTTGAACCACTCGAAGCATATAAGGATGTGGTCAGTTTAAGGAAGGGTAGGAACATCATTGAGCTCTCAGGCTATCAAGGCATAGTGTCCTTCCGCCTCTCAGAGCCTGACCCAAAGGCCATCATAAGAATACGTCTACAATAAATAACTTCTCTTTCCACTATTTATCAAATGGACTACCTTCACCTGATAGTTAGTAGTGTGAGAAGCTCAATAATAGCACTCTTCTAAGTTAAATGCTTACCTTATGAATAAAAGCTTTAATCAGTTTACTTTCTCTAGCAGAAGGCTGAGATTAATGGCTGAGTTTAGGAAGTATTCAGCTGAGGATATAAGAAGGCTAGTAAAGCCTGAGTGGATTAGGCCCATCGTTGACCCCAAGCTGTATAAATTGGTAAAGCCCTGCACAGCGAGAGAACTATGGTCTGGAAAGGAAGGTGAAATCTTCGTGGCACATGTGCCTGAAGGTGTCAACATCCCTAGATATCACTACTCTGTTGCCTACTATCTAACCAAGGCCTTGATCCATGAGTCCAAGTCGCCCAGCAAGGTTATGATAAAACCCAACAATAGTGCCTTTGTTGGTGCGTTTTGGCATGACCCTAGACTTAGGCAAATAATGCATGCCAATGGCATAGGCCTAAACGCTGATCTTCAGCCTATAGCTACTCAACCAGCTATGCTGGCTGGCATAGTCGATGCCCTTCTTGAGGAAGGTGTGGATGAGATCCACATAGCTGAGAATATGCTATGGCCTGGCCCATTAAGAGCCTTCTGGGAAACAGGCTATGTGAACGTGTTCTCAGAGGAGAAGTATAAGAACAAGGTATTCTTCGTAGACCTCTACGAAGACAATGTAGAGCTTATTGAGATGCCCATAAAGGCCATAAAGGACTACGACCTTGGCTTCTTTAATAAAATGCGTCCTCCAAAGGCATTATTTGATGAAAACTATGATACGATTGTAATAGCATCCATAGCAAAGATGCACAACTCAGCTTTCTACTCGCTTCTCATGAAAAACTTCAGCATAACATGGAATCCTCAAGCAGTTCGTTGGCATGTACATGGCGTGCCCATTAAGCTCTTTGACAGGGAATATGTCTCCGAGCTCCTGAAAGAGAAGGTTCCTTCTGATAGAACATATAAAGTCTTCATGATCAATGATAAAGTCATAATCTCCAATGGCCTCATATCATCTGCTCCCTTGATGACGTGTAAGGAGGAGAATGAATTGCTAATAGTGAGCGATGCACATCTACAGTGTACCAACATGGCTCCCTTCATCCTTGGAATGGGATACGTCATTGTGAGATACCTTGGGATGTTCGCTACGATACTTGATAAGTTACGAGAGAAAGGAATTAATGTAATTGGCCTTCTCTCTGGAGTGGTTGGCATGGAAGGAGAAGGCCCCCTCATATATGGCAGAAGAAGGCTGGGAGGCTTTGCCGTTGCTAGTAATAGATTTGTAGCCGCAGAATCTCTTGCCCTTGATATTATGGTTGGGCATGGCAACATGTCCTTCCCTGATGTAGTGCTTGTAGAGAACAAGCATTTCTGTGAGAAGTACTCAATAGAGGACATGGAGAGTGTGCTAGCTGAGGCTAGAGAACCCTGGTCACTTAAACTGGCCGAGAAACTACTAGATGAATCTGCCAATCCTAGCTCATTCACAGTAAGGCTCTTTGATTTCGAAGGCCTTGAGGAGGTAAAAAGACCTTGGGACCTTAGAAATGGGCCTCCTTTCGAACTCCCCAAGGGAGTCTTCGTCTCCCCCAAGACATGGCTAAGGTTGATGTATTTTGAGGAGGCATTGTATAAGCATGCACTAGACTTCATAGACAAAGGCATTACGGTGCCGTTAGTGCCCATTTAGCTATCACATTTTCCTCTTAGGGCTTAACGACTACCTTTATGGCATCGTAGTCCTCTTTATGGATAGCAACTTTGAAGGCCTCTTCTATTTCATCAAGACTAAAGACATGAGTTATAAAGGGCTTTACCTTGACCTTTCCACTGCCAAGCAAGTTGACTGCAATAGTATATTCATGGTATAGATTATTGGCGGAAGAGGTTAGAATACGTTCTCCACTGAGCATAGTAAGGTCAATGGTTATCTTCCTCTTAGACAAGGCTACAAGCACTAATCGCCCTCCTCGAGCAAGCATCTTAAGGCCCTGGATCACAGTCTCCTCACTGCCTACTGTATCAAACACCGCCATCACTCCTTCTCCGTGAGTAATCCTCAGCACTTCCTCCACTACTCTCTCCTTCCTGCTATTCAGCGTAACATCAGCTCCTAGCTTTGAAGCTATTTCCAGTGGAGTTTCACGTACATCTATGGCTATGGCCATAGTAGCTCCAGCAACTTTGGACACCTGCATGATCATCAGGCCTATGGGTCCTTGACCAATGATGGCAACTGAGTCGCCTGGCCCTACACCTCCTCTTCCAACTGCATGCACTGCAACGGCTAGCCCATCCAGCTGAGTAGCTTCTTCATAGCTTATGTTGTCAGGTATGGGATGAGCTTTGTCGTCCCATATGGGCATGTATTCAGCAAAACCACCTGGTACATATTCTACTCCCTTCCATCGACCATCGTGGCCTATATGGAGCATGTTCGCACATAGATTGTGCATGCCTCTTCGGCATTGGAAGCACTTACCACATGATTTAAACGCTATTACTCCAACTCTCTCTCCTATTCTGTCTTTTAGCTCAGAAGATCCTACTTCTACTATCTCACCTGCCACCTCATGGCCAAGGATCACATTAGGAGGCATGCCCTCCTCTACGCCTAGAGTGTGAAGAGCCCATGGATTTTCGCCGAAGTAGTACCTCACATCACTTCCGCATATGCCGCATGCTCCCACTTTTATCAAGACTTCATCAGTCCTTGGGGATGGCACGGGGACATCCTTTAGGACGAGCCTCTTAGGAGCCTCCAGTACTGCCGCCTTCATCCTCCTCATATGTCCCAATACCTCGCATAATATTCTTAGGAAATAAGCAGATAAAGCTCTTAGAGATTTAATGAGAAGGTGACTCTCTTGCGCATGGATAAGGAGCGTCTATCTCGTATAAAGCAGGCCATGGAGAGGCAAGGGATCGACCTAATAGTGTGCAAGAATCCTGAGAATGTGTTATACTTATCAGGATACTGGCCTGTCATGGGCCTATCCCTTGCGATATTTCCCCTTGACGGAGAGCCAATCCTTATAGTGCCTGAAGCTGAGCTTGAGTTTGCTAGAGAGGGCTGGATCAAAGATATAAGAGCGTACAAAGGCGAGACCTTAGACGAGATATGGGATCCGCATAAACATATCTTGAGCATTCTAAAGGATATAGAGGTGCCTGAAGGAGCTAGGGTCGGCTGTGAACTCTACTGGGAAACCATGGCTACCAATAGTGTTGTAGGAGAGTTAAACTACGCAAGCAATGCTACTTTCGACCTACTCAGAAGAGCATGGAACGCTGAACTCCTCGACATAACCAATATGATCCTCAACCTAAGGATGATAAAGACTGAGCTGGAGCTTGAGAAGATCACACTCGCCAATGAGCTTGCCTACATAGGACTAAAAGCGGTAGTAGAGAAGCTGGGCGAAGGTGTTAAAGAGAGTGAGCTAGCAGCTGAAGCTGAGAGAGCTGTATACGCTGAAGGAGTAGGATATAGGAAGCTGGTTCGAAGAGCAAGGGCTTTCGCCTTCGTCATGTCAGGAGAAAATTCTTCGAGGGCATGGTATCCTTTCAATATATCTAGCGAGAGAAGAGTAAGGAAAGGTGACGTGGTCCTCATCGAGTTCAACGTATGTGCAGATGGCTACTGGGCAGATGTTACAAGGACATGGATTCTAGGGAAGCCTTCAAAGGAGCAGGAGGACATGTTCAGTACTCTCATTGAGGCTCAAGAAGAAGCTTTTAGCGCTATAAAGGATGGCTTACCTGCAAATGAGGCTGATCTCATAGCTCGACAAGTCATAGCGAAGAAAGGCTATTCAAAGCTCTTTCCTCATAGACTAGGGCATGGTATAGGTCTAAGAATTCATGAACCACCTGCTCTACATCCAAAGTCAATTGATAAACTGTGCTTAAACATGGTTATAACAATAGAACCAGGCCTCTATACAAAAGATTTCGGCATTAGAATTGAAGATGATGTGGTTGTGATGAGAAAGGGGATTAGAAATCTATCACCCTATTTAAAGGATATCTCTCCATGGTCATGAGGAGCCTAAGGCTCAGCTCTTTTCTTTAATAGCTTGTGAACAAATATGAGGAGCAAGGCCTGAAGCAGCTGAAATAGACTCCAAAGACCAAACGCCGTCTCAAATCCATACCACTCTATGATGGCACCTGATATCAAGCTCGATATAAAGGCACCAAGCCCGCCCATGGCATTCACCACTCCACTCACCATGGGCGAAAGCCTTACATTGACCATTTCCACAGGTATGGTCGACACTATTTGAGAATTGGCTCCATATAGGAAGAAGCTGGCTAGAGCTAATGTAAGGATGCCTATAATTCTATCCATTTCATAAGCTTGAGGGAATAGGTAAACAAACGTCATGGTTGCGATAGTTATCAAGCTGGTAAACAACGCTCTCTTCTTTGGAAAGACATCGGATAATCCTCCTATCGCGATCATGCCTAAGCTTCCAGCGAGGGGTATTATTGTAGAAACTGTAGACGCCACCTCAATAGACCCCTCCTTGGAAAACACATACGAGGGAAGATACACTATCATGCCATACCTAGTCGCATCAGCTAGTAGATAAGATAGGGAAAGGGATCCAAGAGCTATCAAATTGACTTCCTCCTTTGTCATAACCTCCACATCCTTCCTTCCTACTACACTCCTAAGGACAAGCCCAGCGATGCCGCCAGTCAACGCTAATAACAGTCCATTAACTATGAACCCATATCTCCATCCATAGTTCGAGACAATAAAACCTGTTAGAATCCATGTGGCTACATGCCCTATCGCCCAGCTTGTATTGAATATCCCAAGAACAGTGCCTAGCCTAGTCCTAGTGATCTCGGAGAGCACTCTTATCAACGAAGGCCATTGTACTGATTGAAGATATCCATTCATACTCCAGAGAAGCAACATTGACGTGAAATCACTACACAGCCCTAGAGACATGGTCACTAGAGCAGAGCCCATGACTCCTAGAACTATCATGTTGCAGGGATTATGACTCATAGTAAGATAGCCGTTAAGAACCTGACCTATCGCATAGAGCACAAAGAAGCCTGAAGCTATGATGCCTATCCTCTCATAGGAAATGCCCATTTCCACACGCATCAAGGGGATGACTATCGAGAAGTTGACCCTACACAAATATAGAGTAGCATATATAGTCCACGATAATACCATGATCATGACTAGCCTAGCTCCTCTCAGCTCAGAGTGTGTATCCTTGTCCATAGCCTACTTACAAAATTACTTCTTCTGCCTATATCCTTTCCCCTACCAACACTGCTTTCATTGACAACGTACATCTTATCGAGGAGGCAATAGATATGCATGGATAAATCTACCACCATATATAAGCCTAGCCACCGGTGGAATAATTCTTCTCGTCCTAAACATCATCTTTCTAAGGACTAATACCACGTATGAGCCATGTGAAGCTTCCTTCACAGTCCTCACGACGCTTGGTATCATGGTCTCTATCCAGTACTTCAACTGTATGTCTGGAGCCACCAGGACTACGTCCTCAGGAATTATTGAAACCAGCTGCCTCAGCTCATGATACTCTTCAAGAGTTATGCTAGGCCTTATGTACTGAAGTTGTAACATGAACTGAGGTGCTATGAGGCCTAGAAGCGTAAGCGCAAGAGCTACACGCGCTTTTTCATCTCTAGCTTGACCTACTAACAGACCTAGAATGGGAGGGGCCAGGATAGCAGTCATCAAATTAAACCTCCACAGAAACTTCTCAGGATGTATAGGAGTATTCAAAGCTATCAGAACTATTGAGATAGAGCTAAAGAACCTCCTATCAACATCCTCAGGCAGCTTCAAGGCTGTTATGAATCCAGCGATGCCTAGAGCTAATGGAAAGACCAGACGAGGTGCAGTCCTCATCATGAATAACACGCCCTTCACTTCGTGACTGAATAGGCTTCTAAGATAGGAGAATCCTTTGTAGAGATCTCCTCCCATGACATTAACGAACATAAGCCTCATCATTAGAATGGTAAGGTTTGTAGCAATGGGAGGAGCCAAGTACTTGAGATGACCTTGATCACGTAGATATTCTATAGCTAACAGCATCAGTATCGCACAGGCTATGACAAAGTCCAGTATATGCGTCAACCCTGTCATTAGGACGAAAACTGAAGCCAAGATTGAATACCACAGGCTGGACTTCTTCAGGGCTAGATAACAGAAGAGCATCATGAAGGATAGAAAGGTAAGGCCCATGGCGTTCTTTATAAGATCAAAGCTCAACCTGATCAGTTCTGAGAGAAGAGCATATGAAGCGGTTGCCATCAGTCCTTCTAGGATACTGGAATAATTTCTCATCATGTAGTACATGGCGTACATGCCCAGAAGAGTTATCAAGACCGAACCAACCTTTATGCCGCTCACCAAATCCCCTATCATAGCCGAGAAACCGGCTAGTATATAGAAGGCAAGAGGAGGATCAAAGTACTTGAGACTTCCCCGCACGAACAGCGACTTTACTTGAATATAATAATAAGGTCCATTTATGCCATAGAGGAGAGGTGATGAAAACTGCTTAAGCATGTATATACAGAACACTGCCAAGAACAATGAGGTGACTAATGAGAATTCAAGCAGGTGCCCTCTTTTATGGACTTCGTGCTTAGGCATGTTAAGATCTCTAAAGGGAGTCGATTATAACGTCAACGCACAAGGAGGAGCATGTGGCAACCTCCTATGATGATATGCAGAAGCTTAGGAGCTATGTTTATTACTATTCTCCTATGATTTCCTTTTAGGGGCCATCTTGGATACTTTAGTCATTGAGGATGCCCGCATAATCACGCCCTTCAGGGAAGTTATTCATGGTGTTATCATAGTTGAGGAAGGTAAGATAAAGGCCCTAGGCAAGATGGGCGATGTACATATACCTAAGGATTCTATAAGGATCAATGTCAGAGGAAACATAGTCGTGCCTGGTTTTATCGATATACACCTCCATGGTGGAGGTGGAGCTGATGTCATGGATGGAACCTACGAAGCAGTAAACATCATCTCTAAGATTCATGCTGAGGGAGGAACCACATCGATGGTACCAGCTACGGTTTCAGCTCCCTTGAAGGACATCATTAGGGCCATAAATGCAGTCAGAGAGGCCATGAAGAGGGGAGTCGATGGAGCTAAGGTATTGGGTATACACATTGAGGGTCCTTACATCTCCAAGGAGCAGAAAGGAGCTCACGATGAGAAGTACATAAGGAGTCCTACTAAAGAGGAGATAGAGGCCCTTGAGGAGCACCTCGATGTGATAAGGATAATAAGCGCAGCCCCAGAGGTTAAGGGCTGTCTTGAGCTGGGAAGAATCATGAGTAGCAGAGGTGTACTCATGTCCATAGGCCACTCCAACGCTACTCTAGATGAGGTCCTATTGGCCATTGAGGCTGGATACCGTCATGTAACGCATCTCTACTCTGGTTGCTCAATGGTTAGAAGGATAAGGGCCTATCGCTATCCTGGGGTTGTAGAAGCTGCATTTCTACTGGACGAGCTCACTGTGGAGATCATAGCTGATGGAAAACATCTTCCTCCTTCTCTCATAAGGCTGATCTTGAAGAATAAAGGCATTGACAAAGTCGCCATAGTCACCGATGCCATGAGAGCAGCTGGCCTTCCACCAGGCAGATATAGAATTGGCTCGGTTGAGGCTATAGTGGAGGAAGGTGTTGCTTGGCTCCCTGACAGGTCAGGCTTTGCAGGCAGTATAGCTAAGATGAATCAAATGCTAAAGGTTCTCGTAAAAGAAGTTGGGCTTAGGCTTCAGGATGCAATTAAATTAGCGACCATAAACCCAGCACGAATAATAGGGGTTGATAGAAGAAAGGGAAGTCTGATAGAAGGCAAGGATGCTGACTTAGTGGTGATGGATGCTGAACTCAACGTGCTATTAACCATGGTAGAGGGTCGAGTAGTCTATAGGAGCGAGGAGCTCTTCACGCAATAGTACGCCAAGGGCACTTCACTCATAATAGGCTAAATTACCTAATAGTAATTACAGGCGGAGGTGTGACTACATGAAAATCAATTTGGCTTGGCTATACGCCATAACAAAATATGGCTATCCTCCTTCCATAGAGGATATGTATAGAGCTATTAGTGATGCAAAGAGGCTTGGCTTTAGGGCTATAGAGCTAGAGGTCTATAAGGAACGTAATCTCGTGGAGGTTGAGCAACATAAAGAGAAGCTGAAAGAGCACATTAATAGCTTAGGGCTGAAAGTAGTCAATGTAGCTGGCATATTTCCTGAGATAATATCGCCTGATGAGAATGTGAGAAGAAAAGGCCTGGAGCTCTTCAAGAGATCAGCTGAGCTCGCTGTACACTTCGATGCACCACTAATTCAGACAGACACCTTTACTCCTCCAGTTGAATTCATAGGGACAAGACCTTACAGCACCGCCATTATATTCGCCGAGAGGTATAGAATCAGAATACCTGCTGACTTCTCCTGGAGGAAGTTCTGGAGAATGCTCGTAGAGGTCATGAGGCAGTGTGCAAGTATCGCTGATGACTATGGTCTTCGATTTGCAATAGAGCCAAGGATAGGCGAGACCATAAGCAACACCGATGCTATGCTAAGACTTCTTGATGAGGTAAATAAGGATAACTTCGGTGCTGTCTTAGACACAGGTCATCTCCATGCAGCTAAGGAGCTGATACCTTTGTCAATTGAGAAGCTTAGTGGACGAATATTCTACGTTCACGTATCTGATAACGATGGCAGAGATAACTATCATTGGGCTCCAGGCAGGGGAACTATTGACTGGGATGCTGTTTTCGAGGCTTTGAAAAGACATAACTTCAAGTACTATATAGCCATAGACGTAGGAGGGCCTGACATTAAAGATATCCTGGACGAAGAAGTCACTAGAGCAAGAGAGTTCATAGAGGAGATGGGTAGAAAATATGGTCTTTGGTAAAGCTCCTAGCCATGACACCCCCCTTACTGAATCCTCATTTGGAAACCATTACAACTAACTTACGTATTCAATTCTTCCCTTTTCTAACTTGTACTGGCGAGCTCCTCTTCACTTATGAGCTCTCATGCTGGTTTTTGCCCTATCACGTAACAGTATCCTATATAGTCCTTGTACTTTCTGAAGATCTCCATGTATTCGAGCATAGCTTTGAGTACATCAGGTCGTAGGACGAGCTTGCAGAGAAACTTTGTCAAACCCACTACACCCAGCTCCTTGACAAAGGCTCTCCCCATATCAGGGATCTCATCTGTAAAGTCAACGGCTATAATGTTGACAAGCCCTAGCTTCTCAAAGAATCCTTTCCACTCCTTCAAGGTCATGGTTTGAAATCCTTCCCATACCTCATAAGCTCTTTGCACTAGCTCCTTTGGTGGCTCTCTTCTCCACATCATCTCTAGGTCGCCAATATGTCCTCCTGGCTTGAGCACTCGAATGAACTCGCGAAAAGCTCTTTCCTTGTCTAGGAGAACTGTTGTACACTCTGCTATAACTATATCAAAACTATTATCTTCAAATGGTAGGTTATGCGCATCAGCTACTCTAAAGTTAACCTTATCCTCAAGGCCTTTCATTCTGGCTAGCTCTCTTGCATACTCAATCATTCTCTCAGAGACGTCTATACCAACCACATAACAATCATATTTCTGAGCTAAATAACAGGCTGTTACACCCTTTCCACAGCCTACATCAAGGACTCTCTTTCCCTTCCCTATACCGCATGCTCTTGCCATCTCATCAGTTTTCCTTAAACCACCAGGGTGCAGAACCTCTAGGCCGCAAGAATAAAGGAACTCATCAACACTAGCCATTCTCACCACTTAATGATCCCCACATGATTATCTTCATCCTCATGCCTAAATCTCTTACCCACTTCCTCTAGCTAACAAAACATAGTAGTCGCTCTCCTCGCAGAGCTCTCATCTTCTCCTTGAGAATGTGATTAGAGTAGGAATTGACAATAGGGATATTGTCGCTGCTGTGAAGTACATGATTTCGTATCCCAGCTTCTCAACTATGAATCCCATCATGTAGTTGCCTACAAAGCTTCCAAGGTTCATGAATATAGTGTAGAGGCTCAAGGTTAGACCTTTCATGTCCTCTGGTACTGAGTCAGATAGATAAGCCGTGCTGACGACGTATAGTCCTCCAAAGGTAAGACCATGAAGGAGCTGAACTAATATGACCAGCTCTGGTCTGCCCACAAGCACTGTTAAGGTGTATCTAGCTGGGTAAGCTGCTAGGCAGAGCGTGATGATCTTCCTCCTGCCTACTCTATCTGAAAGAGCTCCTATGTATATCATGGCGGGAACCTCAGCCACAGGAGTTATCGTAAAGGCCAGTGAGCTGATGAAGCGACTTGCTCCAAGGCGCTTAGTCATGTACAGAGGCAGGAAGGTGTAGTAGGCTGGTGTAGTGAGCGAGGCTATGAATATGGCTAATAGCAGTGAATATACAGCACTATTGGTCAGCGCCTTCTTAAATGCTTCTATGCGAAGGCTGTTAAAGGCCTTGCCTCCTTGGGCATATAACTTCTTTCCACGTCCTCCAATGTAGAATAGAAGAGCTGAAGTCCAGAAGAACAATGACGATGTAATGAATGCTACTAGAAAGCCCACGTTTTCTGTGATCCATCCTCCAAGGAAAGTACCCAGTATCCAGCCCAGAGCTCCTGAGGTTCTAAACTTTCCAAAGCCAGATCCTCGTGAGGTCCTGATGTAGTCCATTGCTATAGCCCCTGAAAGTGTCATGTATGAGTAGGCCAGGGCGACGTATGCTGAATGCATGGCCATGAACGAGAACAAAGCCCTTAAATATATGTATGCTGGAATTAGCAAGGCCAAGCCTATCCCTATGATGCCCTGAACCTTCTCTCTATTCATGACATCTGAGAAGTGGCCTATTAGCACTATAGGAACAATGGACGATAAAGTGGCTACAGAGACCACTAGCCCTATCTGGGAAGGTGATAAGCCCCTTGATGACATATAGATTGGGAATATGGGGAAAACAGCTCCAGTGGCTGCGTATAATAGGAATGTCGCTATCCATAGTCTTGTGATGTCTGTAAGGCTCATAGTACTCGTTGATTCTACGGTACTATGCTCATATATTTAAGCCATGTGGTCTACATTATCATAGCGCCAGCTCATTAAGCCTTAGCGATAATCCTCATCGTAAGGAACATCCCCATTCTCTAGCTCATTGACTATCGTCCTAGAAACACATTCTGAGTCGAAGGTGAAGTCTTCTACTCACCAGGAACTATTTTCCCATTTCAGTTATAAATAGGAGATAAAATTATTGTAGTTGAGCTGGTTAATATCAGGCTACTTGAACCAACAGCTAGGCAACCACTCCTGCTCTGCTCTTAACATGTCGTCTAGTAGCCTTTCGGCAATATCTATTGACCTTACGTATCCATCCATTAGCAGTGCCTGAAGAGCTAGGCTTCTATCACCACTTAGTGCAGCATCTATAGTTATCTCGTACTGAGCTAGGCGTTGGGTAAGGATACCTGCTATAGCCTTAGGCAAGGGTCCCATGTTAAGCGGATGTACGCCTGTTGCATCAACATATGCAGGAACCTCCACTACGCCCCATGAGGGCAGGTTGGCTATTACACCTTTATTGGGCACATTAATGCCTGGGAATAGAATGCGTTTGTCCAGAGCTATGGCCTCCATGAGCCTGACAACTCCTATCCCCTCCTCCTCAAGCCCTTTCACCTTCAAGAGCTCATCAACACTCCTCTCACCAGAGGCAATTCCTTTCAGTAGCTTCTCAAAGGGCTCTCTCAGCTTATAGTCATATATAGTGCCCTCAGGGAAGCGTGGGATATCATACTTCTTCATGGCCTCCTCATGCATGAACAGATGTGGGAAGAACTCTGCTACATGCCTGCCTCCAGGCGCAGGTATGAGACCGAAGATACGATAAAGCTTCAACGTTATAGCTATCTCTCCTCTATCAGGAACCCCTTCCTTGGCTAGCTTCTTCTCTATTAACTGATATCCTGGCTCTCCCTTGACTGAGAAGTCAATGATCCAGTATAGGTGATTTATGCCTCCTACATAGATTTCAACATCATCAGGCCTTACGTTAAAGTATTTTGCTAAGTACCATTTAACACCAAAGACTCCTGTACATAGCCCGTAGGCCTTTATCTTGGTCTCCCTCTGAACAACTCTAGTTAGTGGAGTTAGCGGATTAGAGTAATTAAACATATACGCTTCTGGACATAGATCCTCCATGTCTCTAGCTATGTCTAGCAGGACTGGAACATGCCTTAGAGCACGCATTATACCGCCAGGGCCTACGGTATCACCAACGGTCTGCTCTATGCCATATCTTCTAGGTACTTCAACATCAACGTGAGTGGCCTTCACACCACCAACGCCTATGGTTATTATGACAAAGTCTGCTCCTTCAAGGGCTTCCTTCCTCTCAACATGCTTCTCAATCTTTAGCTCTCCAGCCTCTCCTCTCCTCCTAAGGGCCTCTATAAGCTTCACTCCAACCTTGTACATGACTTCGAGTATCTCTGGGTTTATGTCCACTAAAGATATAGTCAAGGAGGCATCTCTAGCCATATCACTTAAGGCGAGCCCCTTCAAGAGCGATGGCGTAAAAGTAAGGCTGCCGGCACCTATCAACACAACCTTAACATCATCCTTCAAATAGACCACCTCACAGCTCCTAATACCTATTTTAGCCTCTATGTATAAAAGTTTCAGAGGAACATGTCTGCAAATATCAAAATTACGACATGAAATGGAAGCTATAGCTCTTCCATGCAGAGTCTCATACTTACCATTAAGAGGACGTGCATTACACCATCTTGTCACTTTGACCTTACCTCTGAAACTGATCACATCAGACATGATGAGCTTGAATGAACTCAACCAGGACATTCAGGAAGACTAGGATCGCCCTCTTGGCACTAGCGGGCAAGTCAGGCTTCAAAGCTGTCTGAGCAACTAGCCTTATCTATGGATTCACATCATCTCCTCTAACGGAGATGCTACGTATGAAGAACATTGGCATTGTTGGTGGCCTAAGCCCTGAATCAACTATCTTGTACTACAAAACCATAGTCGAGGAGTATAGAAAGCGATTCCATAGTGAGGAGTATCCTATCATAATAATCTATAGCGTCAACTTCGGCATGTTCACTAGGCTTATGGAAGAGGGCAAATGGAGAGAAGCAGCTTCTCTCCTTGTTGAAGCCATAAGATCGCTACACTCAGCTGGTGCGGACTTTGCTCTCATAGCCGCTAATACTCCTCACATGTTCTTTGAATACATAGCCTCAAACTCTCCCATTCCTCTACTCAGCATAATTGATACACTTGCAGAAGTCCTCAAGAAGGATGGAGTTGGAAAGGTTGGGCTTCTTGGTACAAAATTCACCTTAACGCAGGATTTCTACGTCAGAGGCCTTGAGAAGCATGGCATTAAGGCAGTAGTGCCTGACCCCGACGACATAAACGTAGTCAATGACATAATATACAAGGAGCTGGTAAGAGGGATCATCAAGGAGAAGTCGCGAGAAATGTTGATTGAAATAGTTAGGAGGCTCATAAGGAAAGGCGCCGAAGGAGTTGCTCTAGCGTGCACAGAGTTGCCATTGTTGATAAGTGGAGTAGTTGATGGAATAAAGCTATACGATACTGCCAAGATTCATGCATTGAAAGCTCTGGAATATGCACTGGAATAACCCTTTTTATAGCTCAACATCACGCGAATAGCCTCATCATCTCTTTAAGCCCTTTATGTGACCACACGTCCTCACCTGACGAGTCTGCCGTAGGCCTGGTCTTAGGCTCTGTATATGGTGAGATCGAGAGAAGGCTCTCTATGAGCTAATGGTGAGGCTGATGATTGAGGTGAAGAGGAGCTCATATCTTCATGATTTCCTCTTGGACACTATCACATATATCGGCTCTGACGTAATGCCTATTTGATCACTTACTGGAAGAGGCGTGCCCACGGCGTTTAATATCTGGACTATCTTTGACTTCGAGATGTCCAGGTCAGCCAGTGATATGGTAATGTTTACAGGAGGATATGTCCATACAATGAAGCAGTCCTCATCCTCTCCAGAGAATACATGAGCTTGGACTACATGATCAATCATCATAGTACACTTGTAGCGCTTACCTCTTAGGCAGTTGATTAAGTTGGCATAGGCCACGTATACAGGCTTTGGAAATCCCCAGTAGTCTCTTAGACCGAAATGATCCTCAACGTCGGTAGCATTATGTCCTGCATCTCTATAATTATACCATATTATCTTCTCTACACCAGCACGTAGTGCGAGTACATGGATCTTTATCATGTAGGCCACCTCCTCTCTTCGGGTTAGTCCTCTAACTGGGTGACCATCCGAGTACATCTGCGGTACGCCTGCATCATTCTGTGGTGCACCAACCTCTGTATACCATATGGGCAGTTCTCTACCATACTTCTGCATCAGCTTCCTCACCTGCTGTATGAACTGATCATGCCATGTCTCAGGAGTCTCAAAATTCGGCCATTTATAAGGATGTAGTGAGAGGATATCGACCAAGTCAGCAGCACCACTTCTGAAGAACTCCTCTAGAGCCTCAAAGTCGAGCTCTGCGATCTGATATGCGATTTTTATGTTTGGATTCACCATGTCCTTCGCTTCACGAGCCACTCTAAGCTTTGCTACTAGGTTCTGCCAATAATATGCCCACTCATCCTTGTTTCTTCTCCAAGCTAAATTCTCCTCAAGCCCCAGCTCCCATACAGGCACATTAGGATCCGTGCTAAATAGCTTGACTAGATAGTCACGTAGGCTCATCAGCTGCCCTTTTGAGATAGGTCTTGTGTTATCACATCTCCATGGCCCTCCAATAACTAGAGGTATCTCTATCCTACCATGGCGACGTCTATAGTCCATCTCTCTACGCCACTGGAATGGAGATGAAAACTGCAAGTCTGTCAATGTCTTAATCCATGTAGCACCTAAGTACGGATCTTCGACATCCATGTGAACTACTCCAAAGGGTGATGAAGGGTCTGACATCATCATCTTAACTTCAGGCAGGACAGCAAAGCCTATTTCTCTCATGGGCAGGAACTCCACATCTTCTGGCAGGAAGTATAGGCCATAGTAGCCAACCCTAACATCATCTGGAGAGGGCACTATGTTGCGCTGATTAGGCCTTAGAGGTATTATATCCGATAATGGCTTTTCTGTGTAATCTCTCCATTGGCAGCCCAAGTTATCTGGAGGCTCTCCAGATAGCACTTGTAAGGTGACTTCTACGCTGAACCTCTTCCCAGGCTCAAATACGTGATAGGGATTATCATCGTGCACAATAACTCTTATTATAGCTTTACTTGAAGGAGTCGTCCCTTTTATTTCATGACTACCCTGTCTTGAGCTCCAGCTCATGAAGTACACCATGCCTCCTAGTACGATTGCTCCGAGAGCACACATCGATATAGTGTATGCTAGAAGTCTACGATAATGCATGACTACATCAGGCGTCGAATGTCTTAGTACATTACCATAGCTCCCAATCATAGCTCTCAACCGCTTAGCCTAGAGCGTCCAGTGGACAGATAACTTCCTTGACTATATATCAGATATTCAGTATTTCTTCTCTCAACATCAGACATCTTACATCCTCAGTCATTACTATCGCAGAATACTCTTAAATGCATAACAGAGTCCTCTGTCCTTCATCTAGCCTTTAGGCAGTCCTATGCATGTTGGTGTCTTCGACTTGTATTTCAAGTACTCCTCTCCGAATATGCGCTTGAGGTAGGGCTCCTCCAGCTTGACAATGTAGTAGTGGCCAGAGATTATAGTTAGCAGTGCTATTAGAAGTGCATAGCCTGAGAGGCCTGCTAGAGCAATGCCTAAGCCCATAAGATACCATCCTAGGAACTGAGGATTCCTGCTCCACCTGTAGATGCCAGTGGTTATAAGGCTTGATACCTCCATTCCCACGATCCTGCGCACAGAGTGAAATTCGATCATGCCTATCAACATTATGGCAATTCCCAACATCGCTAAGGCCACACCAGCAGCCTGTACAATGATTCCATCTAGAGGCAGTCGCCATGCTCCATAAATTGACGAGAACACTATTATCAAGATGTCTAAAGCGTCGACAACAAGCCACCCCACTGAAACGCCTGTTGATAGAGGTCGTCCCTGCTCATAGAGATTTCTGGTCTTGAACAATATGTATATGCACAGCAAGACCAGTACAAGAGTGGCTATGTACAACATGAACAACATCATGTGCTTGTGCCTCCTTCCTGATATACTTCATGAACTATAAAAGCTTAATGTGCTTTTATCTTCTTCTCCTGAAGAACTTTCTCAAAGGTAGGAGTCTATCTGGAACTTTCTCCATGTACTTCGCATATGAATCCCCAAACTTCTCTAACATCGATCTCTCCTCCTTGACTGCAAGGAGATAATGATGAATTGTTAAGAGGAGCGCGATTATTAGTGCAGGTATGCTGCCGAAGGCTATGGCGACGCCAAAGAACATTAGCATCAGGCCTAGATAGCCTGGATGTCTAACCCATGAGTACACACCTTGCGTAGCTATGTAGTCGATCGCTTTGGTATCCTCATGGGCCTTGGGATGAGCCTTATGGCTAAGATAGTGAACAAAAGAGCCTAGAGCGAACAGCGCCCAGCCAAGAGCGCAAAGTATATGATTAATAGTGTTGAGGCCCAGAGGGAACCCTATGAACACGCCTAGAAACAGTAAGCTCCATACAATGACGAACTCAATAGGTCTCCTCAAGTGCTTGCACCTCCACTAGAAATAGGGCTAGTGAGAAGTACTAAGAGTTTCTTGCAATGCCCTCTTATTCCCTCCTCCATATCCTTATCCTTGGTATTAATCTTCCTGTCCTCCTCATGTATGAGATGTACTCCTGTCCAAATCTCTCGATCAATGCCCTTTCCTCTCTGGGCATCCTCCTTACAATGATAGCTGCCGTCAGCAGGTAGTTGACTAGAAACAGTATGTTAGCAGTCACTAACATCCATGACATGAAGTATATCAGATGTGCAGTATATATTGGATGCCTTATCCATCTATAAGGACCGCTTGTTACGAGTTTGTGCTCCTCTCTAAACTCTATGGTTATACTCCAGTACTTGTCAAGAGTGTGATGAGCCCAAGCAAGCAGTATTAGGCCTGGGATGCCAATGATGAAGCCAAGCCAACGAATCTCATGAGGAAGCCAAAGCTGAAGCCAGGCAAAGGATGGTAAGAGGAATAGATAGATGACAAGTCCCGCCAACACCACTGCTCCCTGCCCTAGAAGCAGTAATGTCCCAAGATAACCTTCAGTCTCGAGGAGAAGTCTGAGCCTCTCTTTTAAAGGGCGCTTTTCAACATGGGAGCGTGCTCTATGAACATATAGACCGCGAATGAGAGTACCAGGAATGAACAAGATGAGAAATAACATCTTGTAGATAAACTCCTCGGATAAAGCACTGTTCATGTGCAGTCCTCCACCATATGTAAGTCTCTGGCCTTGGCAAAATATGCGTTCTCCACGAAGAAAAGCAGTCAGGTGATGTGAACGTGAAGGGCAAGTTCCCTTGTCAAGCACAGCTCCAGCTAGGACTGAGCTATAGTAAATCTTATATCTTGGTAACTTATATATCTAGATAGATGAGTAGATATGTTTTACCATCACGAGAGGCACTTTGATTGCCATTACAGAAGGAGAGGTCCAGGCCATAGTATCATGCCTGTCAGAGGCCTACTTCACCTGGCTATTCTAAAGATAGTCAAGGAGGGGCCTACTTATGGAAGCGAGATCCAGCGCATTCTTAAGGAGAGGTTCTCAATAGATGTTCCAAGAGCCATAATCTACAGCCTGCTTCAAAGGCTGGAAGGTCACGGACTCTTAGTCTCGACTTGGGATACAAGTGGAAGAGGCCCTGCTAGAAGAGTCTATAGGATAACTGAGGAAGGCGAAGATTATCTAAAAGACGCCTTGGAGAAGCTCTCCCAAGTAAGGGACATGATAGACCGCCTGACATCTAGCTAAAGACGACAAAGTACATCGATGTGGTCATAGATGACCATGGTCATAGGATAGTCTGAGAGAAATATGAAGATGGACTTGAACTGTTATTTAAAACCGAGAGGTTAAAGCTCACAGAAGAAACTGTAAATAGGCGGGTGTATAGATGAGCATGCTCAAGCCACTCACGCTACTATCGATAGCTGGATTGGTTGCTATACTGAGCTCCACAGCTTCAAAGTCTCCTACACTGCCTCTTTTTGCAGAATATCTAGGCGCATCCCCTAGTGAAATCGGACTTATAGCAGCTGCGTCGACGATAACTGGGGTACTGGTCAATATCACAGCGGGTACCCTCTCGGACTTATACGGCAGAAGGAGGCTGCTCATCTCATCAGGCTTCTTCTTCGCAACAGCACCTTTTCTATATCTATTCATAACGAAGCCCTGGCAGCTAATAGTCGTCAGAGTATATCATGGCATTGCAACAGCGGTCTTCACGCCAGTGGCCATAGCGGCCATAGCTGATATTTATCATGAGCGCAGAGGTGAGATGATGGGCTTCTTCTCATCAGCAACTCTACTTGGAAGATTACTGGCCCCATCCATAGCAGGAACCATGATAACGCTTTACTCATTTCATGAAACATATGCCCTATGTGGAGTCTTCGGCATAGCTGCTTTAGCTACACTCTTGAGGTTCCCGAAGACAATGACAACTGAAATGAGGAGCACGAGGAGGGAGACAGATGTTCGATTACTAAGCGTTCTTGCTAATCCGAGAATAGTAGCTGCAAGCAGCATCATGGCCTTACCCTACTTCGCTATGCAGAGCATAGAGACCTTTCTGCCTCTCTACATGAGGACACTTGAAGTAGAGCCTGTGCTCATAGGAATTGCACTAACCATTGAACTAGCTGTGATAGCACTTCTTAAGCCATATGGAGGCCATTTATATGATCGGGTTGGTGAAGGAAAAGTCATAGGTCTGGGAATTCTATTATCAGCCTTAGGAGTCCTAGCAATAGCCTTCTCAACTACGTACGTTCTTATATTGACATCCATCATATTGTTCGCTATAGGAGTGGCTTTCACAACAGCCTCTGTTCCACCACTAATCTCAAGAATTGCAGGAGAGAAGGCTCATGGAACAGCTTTGGGCGCCATGGAGACCATAAAGGATATCGGACAAGCTCTTGGACCAATAGTGATGGGCATCATGCTGACATATATATCATACTCCTCAACATTCATCGTAGTAGCCATGATAATATCGTCTGCAGCCCTACTCAGTGTTCTACTTCGCAGGAAAGCTTTAGACAGAAAGACTTTATCCTAGGCCAAAGCCACTAATGGCCTGAAGTTGAGGCTCACTTGACATCGCTCCACTGAAGAAGTATTCCTGAGATTCCCTCAGAGGATAGGCATTGTAAAACTTGTCATAATTAAAGTCAAAATCCTTAAGTTCTTGGGTACTAGCTAGGATTTGTAGAAGAGGTGCGGTTGAGCACTAAGTCTTAACCAGGAGCTAGAGGTGTTGAGAATGCCTAGCCTCTTCGACCTCCTTACCCTAGTGAAGCATGTTCTAGCCAGCTATGTGCTTGTCTGGACTATAGCGACTCCTGCTATTCTACTAGCCCTATCCATATGTAGGGTGTCGTTCACGACAGACTATGAGACATTAATGAGCAGTATTCCACCATATCTAAGCACTATGATCGTCTGTTCATCAGCCATTCCAAGCTACTATATTCCTGCAAGTTGCTACTTCAAGAAAGTTAAGCGAAAGATAACCATTGGCTTCATCGTGATCATAGCCTTAGCCTTCTGGGGACTGAGCATGCTTCTAGACCTTGTACTCGTAGTCATGATATTTGGAATTAACATACTCACCTATCCCTTCAACTGGATCTACCCCAGCGTGAGCCCTCTAATGATAGCATCTGTGTATTTGGCAGGAATAAGGACTCTTTATAGGGTAGAATGAGAAGGCGTTGATGTCGTAGGCCAGCTTGTCGAGGAATTCAACATGAAAGGGTTGGCTACGCACAATGCTATTTTCCTTAGGACTATGAGAACCTCATTTACTCACTGATATCCTCAGAGCAAGAGTTGCAGCTATGTAAAGTATTGGAATGGCTAAGCCTATGCACATCAGGACCACACCTAGCTGGAACTTCTCTAATGATATCTCTGAGACAACTCTATATACATGAGCAGTTGGGTCTCTATAAGCATCTCTAACTACCTGGAACGGTACGTATACGCTCTCCTTATATACACGCCTAACAGCTACTCTGAGGTGCCTGATATATGCCGCCTCTGTGAACACGATCTCTAATTCAAAGGTTGCTGGCACATGCCCCGTTAGATCGTGCGAGAAACCACCAGCAACTACATATCTATAACCATGTACAGCAGTTTCGTTCTTCACAATATCTAGCTTCAGGGCCTCACCAATATCTACCACCTTATGGCTGAGCTCAAAGTGGGAAGTAAGGTTCGCCAAGAACCTTACGCTTCCATTATTGTATACTTGGTAAAGATGAATCTTGAAAGGAGGGCGCTTCAAAACATGACCGCTGGGCGTGAAGAGCCCTGTCTTGATGCAGAGCATGTAGCCTATTGATAGGAGAAACCTCTCCTGCTCCTTCTGCCCTGGCTCCAGAGCGAAGCTGTACTTCAATACTTCGCCTGGAGCAGCAATTGTGTCCCCAATAGTCTTGCCGAACACTGTAACCTCATACACCTCAGTAATGTTTCCAGGCTCAACTATCTCAAAATGGTATTCTGGCACCCTAACCACGTCATAGCTTATCTCAACGCCTATCAACGTTAAATATACGCCAAATAGCATCAGAACTATTGAGATGAGCATGATTACAGTAAATAGTTGCAGTCTCACTGACGTATCCCCCCTATTATTTACTGATACCTTGACTATTACTATTTAAATGTCTTCTCTTCTGCCACTGAAGGTAGAGGACTACTGTGAGAAGACAAAATGCACTTTGCCTTGATTCTCATAAAACATCTTGTGTCATCACAAGGTAAATATGCGCGTCCTTTTCTACATCAAATGATGCCTTAATTAGGTGAGGAATGAGCACTACGTCGAAATAACTTCTACACGCAGATGAACTGGGCAGGGTCACTTCAATATAGCGCTTCCTCAACGAAGCGAGTATATAGTTACTTAGCGCCTTAAGCTACGTCAGGATTTGTTGTATGAGACATGAGTTAGTATGAAGAGGGTGTTAAATAGAGACTGATGTAGATTGATTAGCTCAGAGTCACGATTGAGGTCTTATTCACCAGAGCTTAGTCGAGGCGCTAGTCAGCACTCAAGACCCTTGTAGCTTCTTTTCTCCTGTACCACATCCTCTTTCTCCAATGTACATCAAGAAAAATATCACTCGTAAAATCTTCATGAATATTTAAATACGATAATATTCTAGTATTGTAGGGGGCAAAGAGAATGGCTTCTTTGGAAAAGAAAGTTATATCCGCTGCGATAATATCGCTTATAATTGGTATAGGAATTGGCTACGCCATAGCCTATTACACTATACCTAGGCCCAAGCCCGTTGTAACATTAACTGTGATTGGCCCCTGGTCAGGAGTTGAGATGGAGTACTTCATGAAAGTGCTTAAGGCTTATGAGCGTGAACACCCCAACATAAAGATCAAGTATATAGCTATTAGAGCTGAAGACTTAGCAGCTATTGCTCCTCCACAGTTTGCTGCAGGTAAGACACCTGGCGATGTCTTAATAACTCCATGGGGATGGTGGGTTGCTAGCATGGGTGAAAAAGGTCATCTGGTTGACCTAAGCGAATTAGTTGACAAGGAAGAGTTCGTTCCTGGAATATTTGACCCTGTGACAAGGAACGACAAAGTCTATGGATTGCCCTTCACAGCATGGGCAAAGCCAGGCTTTTGGCACAGGAAGTCCTTCTTCGAGAAGTATGGACTAAAGGTTCCTGAGACGTGGGAGGAGTTCAAGAGCTTACTTAAGAAGATCAAGGAAGAGATAGGAATCACCCCTATTGCTTCTGGAGATGGCGTAGGGTGGCCACTAAGTGATACAAGTGAGCACTTCATAATAACCTTTGGTGGCCCTGAGCTACAGCTTAAGTTGATCAAAGGCGAGGTCAAGTGGACTGATCCAGAGGTCAGGAAGATCTTTGAAGAATACCTAGTGCCTCTCCTCAAAGCAGGATACTTTAGTGAGCCTAAGGACTGGACTGCCCAAGTCGATCTATGGTGGAAGGGCAAATATGCTCTCTACTTCATGGGAACATGGATTACTGGCATGGTTCCTGACCCAGGTGACCTTGGCGTCTTCACCTTGCCAGGCTGTAAAGGCATCGTCATGGGCACAGACTACATCAGTGTATCTAAGTACACTCCCAATCTAGAGGAAGCTCTTAAGCTTGCTAGGTGGCTTGCAACCGAAGGTCAGAGAATACATGTAGGCACTAAGGCAGGTAAGTTTGCCACTTGGCTTAAGGTCGAGCTAGAGGAGCACTGGGAGCCTATGAGACCTGTATATAAAGCACTCATGACAGGAGAGGTTGCAGTGGTTCCAGATCTAGATGATGCTGTAGGTGGAAAGTGGCAAACCACTTTCTGGGATCAACTTAAGCTTCTCTGGACTAACCCAGATAAGCTTGATGAAGTGTTGAGCACTCTACAGAGAGTCTATGAGGAGCAGGCAAAGGGTAAGTAACATTAATAGCGCCTGAAGTATCTCTAGTGAGGGGAGATAAGTGAACTTGAAAGATGTACTCGAAAAAGCCTCTTTTCTAATTCCTGCTCTCCTCCTCATATTCACCTTCGTCATATACCCTACTATTGCCACAATACTTCTGAGTTTTAACATAAACTTGATCCCTGGAGTTAACCTCGTTGAGGGAAGCACTTCACTTGAAAACTACGTCAAGGTTCTGACTAGTGAGGAATTCATAAACCCTACTGGCCTTCGTACTTCTAGCTTCCCCATGGGTGCTATTGTGCATAACGTGATATGGATCCTCATTCACCTTCCAGCGACTACTATCTTAGGGCTTCTACTTGCTGTCTTCCTTCAGAATATCAAGGGATCCTCCATCATTAGGTCAATGATCTTTCTAGGCATGGTAATACCCATGGTTGTGGGGGCACTCATGATAGCCTTCTCCTTTAATAAGGATATGGGCATAGTGCCCTCCATCTTCAAGTGTCTAGGAATTCTTAGCTTGTACAAGACCTGGACCTCATATCCAGACACAGCACTTCTATCCTTAATAATAGGTTCTATTTGGCTTTGGACAGGCTTTAGTGTCACCTTGTACTCTGCTGGACTTGCCTCTATACCAAAGGAGCTCATTGAAGCTGCGAAAATTGATGGAGCTCCCTTCAGAGTTATCCTGTTCAAGATAATCATACCCCTGTTGAGGCCTGTCACAGTCACGGTCGTCGCCATGACCATCCTGTGGGTTCTCAAGATCTTTGATATAGTCTACGTTGCTACAAGAGGTGGACCTGGAGGAGCCTCTATGGTAATGGCTTTACTCATGTGGGACTACTTCGCTAGAATGAACGCATATACCCTTTCGGCTACTATTGCAACTCTTCTTACCATAATAGTACTCCCTGTTGTGATCTTGTGGATAAGGTATGCTACTAGGGGGGAGTAAGGCCATGAAATCTCTCATAAGGATGTTGAGAGAGTTTAAGATGACTCCCGTGAAATGGCTTATAGCTAACACCATAGCGTGGCTGATAGGCTTTGTCTGGATTCTTCCCTTTATTGGCATCTTCATGGCATCAATAAGGCCTTTCGAGGAACTGGTAGAGGGCTGGTGGAACTTTGCAAGTTTTCATCCTACACTTGAAAAGTACTATGAAGCTCTCTTCCATCCCTACTATCCTCTATGGAGAGGTCTTATCAATTCCCTTATAATAACAGTGCCAAGCACCATCATTCCTGTGCTCTTAGCTGCCATGGCATCTTATGCCTTTGCACGCTTTAGCTTTCCCATCAAGAACTACCTGTTCCTAACGATGTTATTCATCATGGCTGTACCTCAGCAAATGATGGTGATACCCCTCTTCTTCATGATGAACTCCATTGGTCTCCTTGACACCTATCTGGGTTTAATTCTAATCCACTCTTCATGGGGAATACCATGGATAACGTTCTTCCTTAGGAACTACTTCTCCATGATACCAAAGGAGTATGAGGAAGCTGCACTAGTTGATGGAGCTACCTACTGGCAAATATTCACTAGAATAGTCTTTCCAGTATCACTCCCTGGCATAATCTCTGCTGCAGTCCTTCAATTTGCATGGGTATGGAATGACTTCTTCTTTGCTCTAGTGTTCCTCCTATCTCCAGAGAAATATGTCGCCACACGCATTCTTCCTTCACTTAAAGGCGAGTATCACGTTGACTGGGGCTTACTTTCTGCAGGGTCTATTTTGGTAATGCTAATCCCTGTTCTCCTATACTTCGCCTTGAACAAGTATTACATTCGCGGCTTTACAGGATGGGCTCTTAAGGGATAAGGATACGTCTTAAAGCCTTTACAAAGCTCATTCCTTTTTAACTCTCAATGAAGAAGTCCTTTTGCCCTCTGAAGCTAGGAGTGATGAGCCTGCCATGGCCAGGCGCATCACCTATGGTTGAAGTCTCGTGTAACAAGGCTTAGGCCCACGGTGATAGGCACTCTGCAATATGCTGTGACTACTGGCTCTAGCTTTGGCTTTGGTGCAGAACATATAGCTGACGGCATTATAATGCTTTGGATGGATGATGTTCAAAGAGCTAGCGAGATAAGAAGGCATGGTATCATTAAGAAGATGCGCTTAACAAATCATTACCGCAAAAGTCTTTGACTATGATATAGTTGAGGATAAGGGCTTTGTGATTAGATAAAGCCCTTCTTTCTCTTTACATCTTTTATCCCTCTAGCCTACTTTTATTGAGGTGTTCTAATGGGCGGGGCCCTTGAAAAGCTATTAGAAAAGGCTAGGAAAGAGCCTGAGAAGTACAGAGACCTGCTTCTTGAAGAGAAGCATTCATTAGAAGCTGATCTAAGGTATAGATTCTCATGGACTATAGCCATTGCACAACTTGAGATAGCCTATATTGGCTTATTTAGAGTACTCAAA
>Ga0180301_10000035_pt1 | contig 86703 bp, 79 predicted proteins | sample GuaBasSediGuay16_FD_121797 | JGI IMG/M metagenome (GOLD analysis project Ga0180301, IMG submission 121797) | Subseafloor sediment microbial communities from Guaymas Basin, Gulf of California, Mexico - Guay16, Core 4569-2, 12-15 cm | ecosystem: Environmental > Aquatic > Marine > Hydrothermal...
CCGCCTCCTTGAGCCCCTCCTTAAGGGTGAGCGCATATGTGGCATGATGCCCCATACGCATTATCATACGGGACAGCATGTCGCATATCATCTTGTCGTCATCAATGATCAGAATGTTGGCCACTTTCGTTCCTCGTTGCTCGTTAAACATCAATCTTATTTCCATTCGGCTTCAACATATTGAATTATCTATTAATCTTTTTTCCCAACTTATCATTTTCTTCCTTCAGTTCTTTATAAACATAATCACTTGATATATCCTGAGTCACGGATCAATGCCAAATAAAGCTCAGTTCATCGCATGATGCTTGTGCATAAATCAAAAATTTTACAAAACCATCCTTGTATTTTCTGCTTCCGTATCCCTTTCACCCGGTTAAATCATTTCATATCAACAAGGTATATTTTGTAAAGTTGATCGAGATCGGCACGTTCGGCGATTGAGTATCCGCGGTACCAAACGTTTCAAGGCCCCGGTTTCGGGCAACAATAAATCCAAAAGGCATAGGTCGATGCCTCCTTCGGCCAGGTGCTCCAACCCTGTCGAGGGTTTTTCGGCCCACGCCAGACCGAACCCACCACCTTTCACTTCGGCCAGCATCTCCTGTATCAGGCGGACATCTCCGGAATTGTCCTCAACCAGCAGAACTTTGATCGTTTTGTCGTTCACCTCTTTCAACCACTTGGCAGTTTCATAATGGTAAACCAAAACTCTTTTTGATCAACTTTAAACCTTGAAGAACTGCTCCAACTCAATCAACAAAATCTCGACTGGTCTACCGGTCGTGCGGGAAGATTTTTGATTTAAGTAAAAAATTATCATAAGAATATCAAAACCTCAACCTCCTTATCTTTCCTTTCCGGCGTTTGACTATTGTATCTTATGAAACCTGCCAGCTAAGATCAAAATCTCCGTCGAGTATTTGTTAGGTCAAGTCTCGCCCACGACACATAACCCCATCAGGCTTTTTCTTGACCATTTGGGCCCGTTGGTCTATTTTTTTGGTTTAAAAAAGTCCATTAAGAACATTTGGATATGAGTGAAACCAACTGGTATGTTCTCACGGGGGCACCCTCGTCAGGCAAAACCACCCTGTTGAAGGAGTTGGAAAAGTTTGGGTATCGGGTCATCCACGAGGTGGCAAGGGGTTATATTGAAATGCAAATGGCACAGGGGCGCACCCTGGATGAAATCAGGGCTGATAAAAGATCTTTTGAAAGCTGGATACTGGACGCTAAAATAGACATAGAAGCGGCATTGCCAAAAGATGAAACGATTATCCTTGACCGAGCCATTCCGGACAGCATTGCTTACTTTGAGGTGGCCGGCCTTGACGTTAAAAGGGCCATTGAGAAAAGCCCTCGCCATCGATATAAGAAAGTTTTTTTGCTGGATCAACTCCCCTATCAGGTTGATCATGTCAGAATCGAGGACAGAGAAACCGCCACTAGGCTGGATCGAAGCCTGGAGCAAGGCTACAAGATGCTCGGCTATGACGTGATAAGGATCCCTGCAATGTCTGTAAAGGAGAGGACAAAGATCATTTTGCAAGAGATAGAAGAAAACTGAGTAGTCGTTGCTCAGGTTTCGGGTTTGAACGAGGTGGTTGGCCATTCGAGGCGAGGAAGACCGCTTCAGACAAAAAAGGAGGTATTGTTATGGAAAAGAAAGTGGGGCGGGCGGTGCTTGAAGTCAGCCAGTGTGACATTACAGAGATGGACACAGATGCAATCGTTAATGCGGCGAACGCACAGCTCATCCTGGGTGCTGGGGTAGCCGGAGCCATCAAGGCCAAGGGCGGGCCTAAAATCCAGGAGGAATGCAATGCCATTGGCGGCACCTTTGTGGGTGGGGCCGTGATCACAACCGGCGGCAACCTCAAGGCCAAGCACGTGATTCATGCTGTGGGCCCGCGCATGGGAGAAGGAAATGAAGACGAGAAATTGAAAAACGCCACCCTAAACAGTCTTAAGGTGGCTGATGAGAACAAGCTGACCAGTATCACGTTTCCGGCGATCAGCACGGGCATCTTCGGGTTCCCTAAAAAGCGCTGCGCCGAGATAATGCTTCGTACGGTCATTGATTACTTAAAAGGGGACACAGGACTTAAGAGGGTAGTCTTTTGCCTGCATGGGGCATCGAGTCACGAGATTTTCTCAGATGCGCTGAACCGCCTTTCGGCCTAAAAAGGGCGGCTATCAGGGCCTGCGGTTCCACCACACATTACGATTTGTACGGCAAGCGTAGGGCCTGTCTATATTGCCTCAGAATAAGCTTGCGGGGGAAGTCAGGGTTTGATAGGTAGCCAAGGCTTATACTCAGAAAGCGATCCTTGAGTCCCTTGAAGACCTCGTCTTTTTCGGTTTCATCAATAAAGTTTCTCTCTTTCTTATACTGGTAGGTCGCCCTGTCGCCCACGGCGCTCTTTATCTCATTCAAACTAAAATCTTCGGTCCCTTGGTTTTCAAGGTACTCTGGCTTGACTGCGACATCTATGCGGGCAACAAAAGAGACCAGCCACCGGTCTCCAGCCACTGGTCTGGAAAGGTCATAAAGTTCAAGGGTAAGACCATTTTCAAGCCTTATCTTCTCGATCAATTTGTCTTCCATATCACCTCAAAGCTGAAAAAGGCTGAGTTGCGTGCGCCTTGTTTTAGGATCTGACTTTGGGGAAAAGGGCTTTTTGTGTTGTTTTAAATCTTTGTCAACGGCCTCAAGAAAAGGGGATATGTGCTGAACCGTCCTCTGCCCAAACCATTGTCGTCTCTTCACATGGGTCAGATAGATCTTTTCCTGCGCCCGTGTTAAAGCCACATAAAATAGTCTTCTCTCTTCAAGGAGATCTTCCTTTTCACTGTTTTTTCTCCTATAAGGGATCACACCGTCTTCACAACCAGCAATAAAGACCACAGGGAACTCCAGCCCTTTGGCAGCATGCATCGTCATCAGGGAAACCTTTTCTGCAGCAGGGTCGTAAAGATCCTGCGCCTGCTCAAGGGCAAGGTGAGCCAAGAAATCATCGGCCCGGTCCTCAAAGGATCTGGACAGACCTAAAAAGGCATTGAGGTCTTCTTTAAAGGCCTCATGACCAGACATGGCATCCATGATGCTGAATCGATCCAAAATATGGTGAATTTGTTCGTAGACACTTTTGCCATTGAGCGTCTCTTTGAGTTGGCTCAAATCCTTTGAAAATAGCCCGAGTTTGCTTCTCGGGCCTCGTTTGAGTCCGGAGATCTCGGCCGAGTGCTCGAGCGCACTGATAAGAGGATGCCCCGTGGTCTTAGTCCATTGTTTTAACGCATGAACCGTGCTGGGGCCAATACCCCTTGAAGGAAAATTAAGGACCCTCTCCACATCAAGATCACATGCAATGGACCACCCCAACTTCAGGTAGGAAATAAGCTCTGTGATTCCCTTCCGGTTTTGAAGCTTTTCAATGCCAACCATCTGGTACGGGATACCAGATCGTGCAAAGGCCTCATCCAGGGCCTTTCCCTGTTCCTTAACCCGGTAAAGCACGGCAAAATCCGAAAAACTTCGTTCCTTTTTCTCCTGAACCCGATCAATCCGCCGGCTGTCCATGGAAAAGTGGCTGATCCCGCCAACCGCCTGCTCAATGGTCTTGACGATGTATTCGGCCTCTGCCCTTTGGGTGGGAAGCTCAGCAACCGTCAGGACCTTTGCCCCGTAAATGCCAGACCAAATCCCTTTTTCTCCTCTCCCCGTATCATCGACACCAATAACCTGCCCGGAGGCCCGTAAAATCGTCTCTGTGGAGCGATAGTTCTGCTTAAGCAGAATCCTTTTCGCACCTGGAAAATCCTCACAAAATCTGTGAAAATATTGAACATCTGCCCCCCTGAATCCGTATATGGCCTGATCCGGGTCACCGATGACACAAATGTCATGGCCTTCAGGTGCAAGGAGGCGGATGAGGCGATATTGGGCATAATTGACGTCCTGATATTCGTCCACAGATATGAAACAAAACCTTTGTTGGTACTTTCTCAGGATCATCCGATGGGTTTCAAAAAGTCTGACTGTCTTATAAATGAGGTCGTCAAAATCAAGAAGATGGTTCTCATCAAGGATCTCCTGATAGGCCCCATATATGGAAGGGAACTGATCCAACAAGGGCTCTGGGACAAGTCCGGCCAAATCGTCGTCCGGGGAGAGCAAGCACTGTTTGACCTTAGAAATGGTATCTGAAATGCCCTCCAGGTCAAGCCTTGACACAAGGAAGTCGTCGTGCGTCCTCTGCATGGCCGCCTTCACAAACTGGGTGCGGTCGCTTTCATTCAATATAGATACCGTATTTCTTATTCCTAGGGCATTTGCCTCAAGAGAGATGATATCAAGACACAACCCGTGAAAAGTCTTAATGGTGACCCCCTTTAGGGCCTTTGAATCGTCAAGAATCTTGCTCAACCGTTCGGCCATCTCCTGGGCAGCTTTATTTGTAAAGGTCACAGCAAGGACCTGCTCGGGCCGGGCGACCCTTTCTGAGATCAGGTAAGCGATGCGGTGGGTCAGGGTGAGGGTCTTTCCGGTCCCGGGGCCTGCGACGATCAAGAGTGGCCCCCCGGTGTATTGGACCGCCTCACGCTGGGCCTCATTCAAACGATCCAATAAACCCTTTTTAGGAAAATGGTCCTCCCGGAGAAGGGGCGCTTGCTCCGGTGGAACAAAGGTTTTCTCTTTTACAGTTGAAGTAAGATGGGCGGTCTGTAATGGTTCATCGTGCGGGATAAGGGAAATCGTTTCTCTTCGGCCCCTTATCTTGGCTTTCGACAACCCCCCAAAGAGTCTCTTTTGTCCGAAAAGCTGGCTGCGTTCCTGCTCATCAAAGAGTGAGACAGTGCCAAATTCGCCGTCATATCCCGGAGCAATATAGACCTGGTTGTTTCGCATCCTGTTGATCGCCTCGGCAAGAAGGGCTGGCCCATGTCGGTCAAGGGCCTCTAAGGGGATCTTTCTGAGGATCTCAAATTCCGGGCCAAGCCTTTCAACAAGCATCCGGTAAGCATGGGTCACCTTCTTGCTCTTGGCGCCCACCTGAAAGACCTGTGATAAGACATCGGTCAGGGGAAGGAGGCTCGTATATGGATGAGCCCCTTTTGGCTTTACACCAGCTTTGCGGTCGCCCAGTTCTTCTACCCGGTACATCACCCCAATGGTCACTGGCCTGCCACAAATCGGGCAAAGCCCCTGGTGACGTCTGGTTTCCGCTGGTGAAAGTCTCGCGCCACATTTCCTGTGGCCATCAAAATGATATTTCCCCTCCTCGGCAAAGTATTCAAGGGTACCCAGAAAACGTTTTGGGTCACCGGTCTTCAGGGCATCCCTGATGGCAAAATAGGAAAGGTCCGTGTCAAAAAGGTTCGCCTCCCTTCCAAGGTTACTCGGGGAGTGAGCATCCGAATTGGAAACCAGAGTGAGCCCGTCCAAGGATGAGACCCGCCAGTTCATGGCAGGATCAGAGGAAAGACCGGTTTCCACAGCAAAGATGTGGGGCGTCAGGTCCTCAAAACATTCCTCAAGCGAGTCAAAACCGGACTTGGAACCCAGGACTGAAAACCAAGGGGTCCAGATATGGGCCGGGATCAGGAAGGCATCTTCAGAGGTTTCAAGGACAATTTCAAGGAGAGATCTGCACGCCAGCCCGAGGATCGGCCTCCCATCCGAGCCAATATTGCCGATCCGGCCAAGCCTTTGGTTGAATTTCTCTGTAAGCTCAAGATCGGGTAAAAAGACCACATTATGAACTTTGCGGGTCTTCCCATCTTTTTTGTAGATGCTGCTAATCTCGACGCTGAGCATAAAGCGTACAGGCCCTTTGCAGCGAGGCGGAACCATCTGGTCTGTTTGGGCTGCAAACTCTGGTCTTAACTTAAAGAGTCCGTTTTCTGCTGGCTCCAGTTTCTTGCTCAGTTCTGAAAACCACTGAGGATGGGTAAAATCTCCAGTCCCCACAACCGTGATCCCCTTTAGCTGGGCCCACAGATTCAGATGCTCGAGATTGAGATTTTTGGCTGTCGCCCGGGAAAGATAGGAATGAATATGAAGATCAGCAATGAATTCCATTTGGTCTTATTAATTTAATGGGCAAGGTTTTCGGGTTTTATTGTGATCCAATGCTGCGAATTAAAAGGGTTAGCAGATGCGTGGCAGTTGTTCTCCAACTAACATGTCAAGGATCCGGGTGCCTCCAATGCGAGTCTTCATAAAGACCCGCCCACGGTTTTCTGAGACCACCCTCCCGATGATCCCCGCTCCACGTCCATAGGGGTGGGCCTGCATACAGCTCAAAACCTTATCTGCATCCTCAGATGCAACAAATGCGATTAACTTTCCCTCGTTAGCCACATAAAGGGGATCGAGTCCAAGGAGTTCACAGGCCCCCTGCACGCCTTCGCTCACTGGAATCTGGTCTTCAAGGAGTTCGATTCCCACATTCGACTGAATGGCAATCTCGTTTAGGGTGGTAGCAAGCCCCCCACGCGTGGGATCCCGCATGGCGTGGATTCCATCACTCACCAACATCATTTCTGCCACCAACCCATTCAGGGGGGCAGAATCGGTCTGAATGACCGACTCAAAGGAAAGCCCTGCCCGTTGAGACAGAATGGCTATCCCATGATCTCCGATAGAGCCACTTACCAGTACGGCGTCTCCAGGCTGCGCATTTCTCCCCGAAATATGCGCATGACCCCTGATTAAACCGATCCCGGACGTGTTAATAAAAATCTTATCCACCCCCCCGCGATTCACGACCTTGGTGTCGCCGGTAATGATCTGCACCCCGGCAGTCTTTGCGGTCGCCTTCATGGAACCCAGAATTCGCTTCAGGTCGGCCATCGGAAAACCCTCCTCGATAATAAAACCGGCACTGAGATAGAGAGGGTCTGCCCCCTGCATGGCCAAGTCGTTCACCGTGCCATTCACGGCCAAGCAACCAATATCGCCACCCGGGAAAAAGATAGGATCTACCGTGTAGGAATCCGTGGAAAAGGCAAGCTTGTGATCTCCTATTTCGAATACGGTGCTGTCGTCCAGGCCTTCCAGGAGTGAGTTCTTGAACTGAGGCAGAAATACCTGTCTGAGCAGTTCATGGGAGGCCCGGCCTCCACTGCCGTGATCCAACAAAATGATATCTTCTTTTTTCATACCTAATCTTTTGCAGTGCAAAAATGGTCAATCAGACCAAGGAAAAGGGTTTTGAAATAGCTTCTAGTCGCTTATAACCAGAGACATGATTGAAGCTCCCTGCAGCAAGCTGCAGGGAGCTTCAATTTGCGTAATGCTTCAGCGCCTAGAACTTGACCTTCGGGACCTCCTGTCTCTCCTTGGGCACTTGAAAGAAGCTGGCCTTTTCAAATCCGAACATGCCCGCGATCAAATTGGTCGGAAAGCTTCGAAGCTTCGTATTGTAAGCCCTCACCGCTTCGTTAAAACGCCGGCGCTCCACTGCAATCCTGTTCTCAGTCCCTGCCAATTCATCCTGAAGGCGGATAAAATTGGTGTTGGCCTTAAGTTCTGGATACCGTTCCACCACCACCAGCAGTCGCGCCAGGGCGGATGAAAGAGCGTTGTTGGCTGCAATCTTTTCACTGATGGTGCCGGCACCTGCCACCCTGGAACGCGCCTCAGTGACCTTCAGAAGGACTTCCTTTTCATGTTTTGCGTATCCCTTTACAGTCTCTACATAGTTGGGGATCAAGTCATAGCGACGTTGAAGTTGATTTTCCACCTGTGCCCAAGCCGCCTTGACCGCCTCGTCCATGCCCACAAGGCGATTGTAAGTCGCCTTGAGCGATAGAAGGGGGATCAAGACAACAAGCAGCACAACCCCAACAACGATGATCGCGGTCTTTTGTCCCTGTGTCATTTAACTTCCTCCTTGTCCAGCCTGTCTACCAGTTTCCAGAGTTTTTGCATCTCCCTTATATAGGCCTGAAACAGCTTGGCAACTTCAGAGCTGGTCGGCTTGATCTTTTTTTCTGTGATGTCAACGAGCTTTTCAAAAAGCCCTCTGTCCAGCTCAAAGGCCTCACAGCCCCGCCTGATTACCTCCCGCCTGTGACGGGAAAGCGCTTTTCCTTTCAGGTAAAGGAGCCCGTTAAAGATAGCGACAAATGCACGAAGAGACTGTGCTATGACCTGCTGCAGGTACTTTCCCTTACCCTGACTGTCCAGAAAGGCCTCTCTCAAAAGGAGTAACTTCCCCTTGACCTCTCTTTCGCATTGCAGTCTCAAAAACGTTCGATCAAAGGTGAGGTCCTTCAGGATATCCTTCCCATAAACCAGTTTATAGCTGTTCTGAAAATTCAGATACTCAATCGGAAAGGCATCCAACGATGTCCTGACATACGCCTCGGTTAGAAACAGGGGGGTGGCCACGTTCCGCTTTTTCCATTTGGCAATGAGGTCAAAGGCCTGATCAAGAGAATCGATCCCCCTTTCGGAAAGCACAATCATAAAATTGATATCTGATTTTCCGGGAACGTAGTCAGCACTCACGGCACTCCCATAAAGTATAACGGAGACCAAGTCCTCGCCAAATAGGCCCTTGTAATCATCCACGATGCTGGGGAATATCTCGTCCGGTTCTTTTGGAATCCTGGACATAAGTCGTCCTCCTTAAAACGTGTTTCGCATTCCGCGTTGCGGATTACCGGTTGGAACCTTCTGGCAAATTAAATTCACCACGCCAACCCCCTCAATCGGCCTAGAAGCTGCCGCCAGCACCGCCACCGCCACTCAGCCCGCCGCCAAAGCCACCAAAGCCCCCGCCAAAGCTGCCAAAGCTGCCACCAAAGCCCCCCCGGCTGTAGACTCCTCCGTATCCTCCCCCTCTTCCCATGGCCAGAAGGAATAAGAGCGGCCAAAGCCCCCCTCGCCTCCCCATAGAAAAGAAGACCAACAAAAAGAGAAAGAGCACTGCCAGGGCCGATAGGCCGGAACGCCTCTTCACCGGCCGTTTCACCGGGACCTGTCCGGTCAGGCTGACACCCGCATCCTTGGCAATGATGCTGGCTATCGCAAGGGTGCCATTTAAAAGTCCTTTCCCAAACTGATTCTGCTTTAGGTAGGGAATGATATATTGGTCGCGTATCTCACCAGCCAGGCCATCAGGGATGAGACCTTCTATTCCGTAACCCGTTTCAATGCGCATCTTTCGTTCCTTGAGGGCCACAAAGATGAGCACACCCCGGTCCTCCCCCTTTTTTCCGATTCCCCAGGCCTCATACAGGCGGTTGGCATAATCAGTGTAGTCAGAGCCACCAATGTCTGGCATGGTGACCACAACTACGGGCACACCCGTTTTTGCAAGAAGCTCACTGGTTAGTTGTACCAGCTTCTGTTCGTACTGAGAGGAAATGACATTGGCAAAATCATTAATTAATCCCCGTGGCTTCGGAAACCCTTCTGCCGCATGATTTGCAACCGGACCTGCCAGTGTCAAAAACAGGAAGGTTAAAAGGGTAAGCGTGCCTTGCTCTCTTGAATATGGTCGCCTTGTTCTCATGTAAAATAAACCAGTCGTTACAACCTTCTAACAGGAATCATAAAAGAAGCCTATCAACCTACCTAGGCTTTCTATCAGGAAATCCAACACGATTCAAGGAAAGGTTGGGCCGCCCTGCTTACCTGGAAGCTCTCCCGCCCTGTAGGCGGGGAGCTTCACTGGGCCCCGCCTCGCTTTGCGTGGCGAAAAGCAGGCCGCTCATTAGGTTGATAAAAATTTTGATTCATGAAATAATGATTAAAAATCATGTAATGATGAACTGAAACATCTTCGCACTGCTGACAAACCCAAGGTAGGTTTAAACCATGAGGCTCGGCATTATCGGTCTTCCAGGATCAGGCAAATCAACCATCTTTAAGGCCCTCACCCGGAGCAGGTCTGAGGAAGGCGCCCACCAGGGGCATCGCATTGCCACCGTCCGCGTGCCAGACCCAAGGGTCGATAGGCTCACCATGGTGGTCAAACCCAAAAAGACCGTTTATGCCCAGCTTGAATACCTGCTTCCTTATGGCCAAAAGGGATACAGGCACGACACAAAGGTGGATGAAAGTTTCTGGAATGAGGTTCGGTCCTGTGATGCCCTCATCCATGTGGTACGAAATTTCCACCAGCCTGGTGGCGAGGCCCCACACCTACGAGACGATTTTCTAAAGCTTGAAACTGACATGATCTTTGCCGACCTTGTGGTGGTTGAAAAGCGGCTCGAACGGCTCGATCTTGACAAAAAGCGCGGTAAGGAAATAAGCGATGAAGAGCGCCGTCTCCTGGAAGCCTGCCATAAGATGCTTGAAGCCCAAAGACCACTGCGGGACGATCCTGAACTGGCGGCTGCTCACCTATTGAAGGGGTATGCCCTCCTTTCGGCCAAACCGGTCCTTGTCCTTTTCAACAACGACGATGAAGACGAAAGCCCACCACCATGGGAGGCCCCCCCTGAACTTTACAATCTGCTGGTGGTTCGGGGCAAACTGGAAATGGAACTTGCGGAGTTGCCTGCTGAAGAGGCCGCAGAGTTTCTGAGCGCATATCACATCGAGAGTTCGGCCATGGACCGGGTGATTCAACATTCTTGCAGGACACTTGGACTGATTGCATTTTTCACCATGGTTCACGATGAAATACGCTCATGGATGATCCCCGAGGGGACCACGGCCTTAGATGCGGCCGGGTTTATCCACTCGGATATGAAAAAGGGGTTTATCCGTGCCGAGGTCGTTGCCTATGACGATCTAATGGCCACAGGCACATACCAGCAAGCCAAAAAAGAGGCCAAGGTTCGCCTTGAGGGAAAAACCTACATCGTCCAAGACGGGGATATTATAAATTTTCATTTCAATGTTTGATTGCGTGTCGTGTTCGTGATCCGTTATCAACAAGTTGTCCCTACATTATCAGACACTTGGCTGAGGACTGACATGACCTGATTACTGACGAATGGGGATAAAATCCGGCGAGGTTTACGGATGAATGAGGTTAATGCTTAAACATCTTCTTGATCTTGGTGGATAGCTTGGCAGACTCCAGTTTAGCAAACTCTTTTAGGAGGGCTTCTTGTTTCTTGGTTAGACCCGTTGGCGTCTTTACCAGTACCTGTATGATCTGATCCCCCTTTCCATATCCCCTTAAAGAAGGGATCCCCTCGCCCTTGAACCGAAACACCTCACCCGGCTGGGTCCCCTTGGGGATATGGAGTTTCTTTTTTCCTGTCAGGGTTGGCACATCAATATCAGCGCCAAGCGCTGCCTGGACAAAGGAAATGGGAACCTGGCAGATGACGTCATTGTTGTTGCGCTTGAAAAACTCATGGGGCTCTACATTGATGAAGACATACAGGTCACCGGGTGGGCCACCCCGAGTACCGCTTTCCCCCTCACCGGTGAGTCGTAACCTTGAGCCTGTATCGACGCCAGCAGGGATTCTCACAGAAACTTTCTTTCTACGCTCCACTTGCCCCGTCCCACGGCACTCAGGGCAGGGATGGGGTATGGTGCGGCCCTCGCCACGACAATAAGGGCATGTGGTTCTGATGCTGAAAAAGCCATGGCTTCGGCTGATCTGCCCACCTCCGCCGCAATGGCGGCAGGTTTCTGGATGGGTTCCACGCTCACATCCTGTGCCCTCGCACGTAGAACAGCTTACGAGTTTTTCAATCTCAATATCGGTCTCAACGCCGAAAGCAGCATCCATAAAGCTGATCGTAAGGTCATATCTGAGATCCGCCCCCCGGGAGGCTGCCGTCCTGGAGCGTCTCCTACTCCCAAAGCCAAAGAATTCGTCAAAAATATCGCTGAAACTTGAGAATATATCATCAAAGCCCCTAAATCCGGAAAAACCGGTCCCTTGCAGGCCCTCGTGCCCATAGTGGTCATAGATATTCCTTTTCTGAGGGTCCCGGAGTACCTCGTAAGCCTCGGCAGCCTCCTTGAATCTCTCCTCGGCCTCTTTATTACCAGGGTTGCGGTCTGGGTGATATTTCAAGGCTAGCTTCCGGTAACTGGCCTTGAGTTCGTCTTCACTGGCGTTTCGGTCAACACCCAGGATCTCATAGTAGTCCCGTTTGGTTGTCATCATCTTGCTTACTTTTTCCCTTTTTCTTCCTCTGGCTTTGGAAGGTCCTTTACAAAGTCGTAAGAGAGCTCATACACCGCGTCGGCCCTTTCTGCCTTTGCATAGTAAGAAACCGTAGGCTCCGTTGTCATCCCGAAGTTTAACTCGACGATCGTCTCCTTCCTCTGATCCAAAAGTTTAATCATGCCATAGGGTTTGTCCAGGGCATAATATGAAATGGGATGACCCGGTTTTTCATATATTTTCTTGAACTTCAGGTCCTCCAGTCGCCAAACAAGGCTCTTGATTTTGCTCTCCGGGATCTTTTTACCGGCAGGCTCGACGAGAGCCCACCTGTTTTCTTTTTTTTCGGCCACAAAGGTCTTATTGTCAGCGCGCCACACGATCTTGAAAACATCGTCTTCCTTAAATCGAAGGATATGCTTGTCACGGAGATCATCAGGGGTCTTGTCCAAAACATCTTTGAAACGGGCATATACCAGGAGCACTCTTCCCTCCTGATCCACTCTGACATACCGCATGTTTCCCGTGGGGTTTTCTGCCCCGATCAAAACCTTACAAGGCTTAGCGATCCCTTTGCCAGAGAGTTCCACCTCTATCTCAGGATCGGCAAGACCAAAGTCACCCAGGTTATTTGTAAGTGGGGTGAATTCTCGTTCCCACGTGCTGTTTGTTAGTGTATTGATGATCTGCTCAACCGCCCAGGTATCAGCCAAGGCTTTGATGGGTTCGGCCAAAAACCACGACTTGTCCTTTTTTTCAAGCACCACCTCGCCTTTGGGATTCTTAACGCGTATGCCCTCGATGTCTTTGTCTTTGATCTTCAAAACCTTCCTGGATAAAGCGGCCTTTTCCTTTTGTTTTCCTGTATAAGAGACCTCATAAAAATAATAGAAACCCACCAGCAAAAACAAAATGATCGAAAGAAAGGCTATCTTTTTCCCATTCATTCGGCGATCCTTCTCCGGCGTAACACCACAATACCAATGATTAGCACTGCTGCAGGTAGCAGCACGACCGATGTCCAGAATATGACTCGGCCCTGGGTATATGAGAGGACGACAGGTTGGCTTTCTTGCTTTTTCGGACGAATGGCAATCAGGTCTTCTTCTTCGGCCAACCAGCTGATGGTATTCATGAAAAGATCACGGTTTCCAGAAAGATTGAGATAGGTATTACCAGCAAAGTCAGAATCTCCAAACACGACAATTCTGGCTGGCCGTAGGGTATCCTTTTTTCTATCAGGCGCTTCCGTCTTATTTTCAACCGTTTCTTTTGCCTCATCATTGTTTGCTTCCGTGGTTTCGTGTCTTATGGTCGAAACCACGGCCACCGGAATGGGTCCCATGGTATCCTTCTGATTGTCAAAAGAGGCCTTGCCTTTCTTGAGCATGACAAGATCGGTCTCAGCCCAGCTGCTTGGCCCGGTCTTGGCTAGTTCTATGTTTTGCACATGCTGGGGCACATCTTGTGCCACGCTAATAGACCTGGCAAGTGGAAAGAACGATGCTATCTTGAAATTCTCGGTGATGGGGTGGTAACCAGCATACTGGGAGACAATGGGGGTCAAATAATCGGCCCCAAAGAGCCTGCTCAGCTTATCCACAATGACGTCTTGGCCCACCTCAATGCCACACGATCTCAAAAACTCGCTCAGACCGGTATCGGTTTCCGGATCAATGAGGATCAACAGATGCCCTCCCTGATCAATGAAGCGTTTTAAGGTGAAGATCTCTTCAGGAAAAAGAGCTTTCTTGGGCCCTGCAATGATGAGTACCGAGGCGTCTGCCGGTACCTTCTCAGCTCGCATCAGAAGAAGGTCTCGCACCGCATAGTTTTGGTCCTCTATAGCCTTCTTTACACCACTGTAACCGTCCTTCCCGTAGTTCTCGGTCGATTTTTCATCATGTCCGGTCATAAAGTAGATGACCTTTTCTCCTTTTCGCGTCACTCGCAACAGGGCGTTGGTCAATTCTTGCTCAGTGGCCTGGGTGATCTTCTCCTCACGGGTGTCTGTCTCCAGTACTAAGGTGCCATAAGTGGTGATCTTGTAACGCCTGGCCTTTCCCGGGAACCGATCAGGATCTACAAAATCGAAAGAGAACTTCCGTGAGGCGTAAGCATACTGGTCAAGGAGGTCCCTGGCCTTTTCAGCCTGCGGTGATGCCTCCTGGTAGAAGGCTGTGACGCGGACCGGCTTTTCCAAGTTCTTTAATATTTTTAATGTCTGTTCTGAAAGGGTAAATCTCTTGCTGGCTGTCAGGTCGAATCGCGCACTGTGTCTGGCGGAAATCGCCTCCACAAAGACCAGGATGCCCAAAACAAGCAAAATCAGGATGAAAGCATTAACGCCATATCGAGCTGATCGCTTCTTAAAATAGTCTCGGATGGTGTTAAAACTGCCAACCACATAAGCAATAAGACACAAGAGACCAACGATCCATCCGACCCAGGTATACCTTTGCGCGGCAGGTATCATGCCATAGGTTATGGCCGTGGCCACGATGATAATGAACCCCGCATATCCCAAACCGGTGAAAAGTTTTGCTCGATCTATCCTCGCCATCTTTTCGACTCTAATGATCGCATGGTCATAAAGAGGAACAGAATGTTGAAGTTAATATAATAGATAATGTCACGGGTATCGATCACACCCTTTGAAAAGTTTTCAAAGTGTTCAAGCATCGAAAGGTGAGAAAGAACTTTTCCCAAAGCAGGCCCAGCAAGGGCCTCAGCCCAGCCAATAAGCCAGAACATCAAAATCGCCCCAAAGGAAATAGCCGCGGCTACAATCTGGTTTTCTGTAAGAGAAGATACCATAAGTCCCAGGGCGATAAAGGCCGCCCCCATCAAGAAAAGTCCGAGATAACCCGTGACAACAGGGCCGATATCAGGCTTAGCATACAGCCATAAGAGGACCGGATAGAGCCAGGTCAGGGCAAGCATGATCAAAAAGACCACCAGGCATGCAGCAAACTTTCCAAAGAGTAACTCGGTCTCACGGATCGGATAGCTCAGAAGCAATTCAAGCGTGCCTGTCTTCTTCTCTTCGGCAAAAAGGCGCATGGTCAAAAGGGGTATCATCAAGAGCATGATCACACTCATGTTTGCAAACATAGGGTCCAGGACCATATCCGTGACATTGATTCCGCTGGCCAAGGGCATCTGCATGGCCTGCATGCTGATCATGCTGAAATAGGCAAAGGCACTGTAAAAAAAGTAACCCGAAAGAAGCAGAAAAATAGTCACCACCACATAAGCAATGGGAGATGAAAAATAGACATACAATTCCCGCTTTAAAATGGCATAAAAGCTTCTCATGGTTCTGTGACCTTACCCCTTGCCTTGCTCGTCGGTGACAAGACGGATAAAAACATCTTCCAGGCTCAGCCGAAGCATGTGCATTTCAAGAAGCGACCATCCTGCACTCACGATCGATTGAACGATGGCATCTCGAACATCCTTGCCCTGCTCCATCTCTACCACGTAACGGCCTGCGTGGTCTGCAGGCTGGGCTTCAGCAGAAGCGGTCGCAACGCCCGGCACAGAACGAAGCCTTGCCAGGACTTCGGCCTCAGGCCCCTTTATCTCCAAAACAACCCTTCTCTCATCCTTGCCAGTCAGTCGTTCCGGGGTATCTTCGGCCACGATCCGTCCCTCATTGATGATCACAACCCTTTGACAGGTCATACTCACCTCGGGAAGGATGTGACTGCTCAGAATGACGGTCTTATATCCGGCAAAACTCTTTATCAACTCCCGGATCTCTATGATCTGTTTGGGGTCAAGGCCGATCGTGGGCTCATCCAGGATGAGCACATCAGGATCATTCAAAATGGCTTGGGCAATACCAACCCTTTGTTGAAATCCCTTAGATAGCCTACCCAGAAACTTTTTGCGTGCGGCTTGCAGCCCGCACTGCTCTATGACCCGATCCACCTCTCTTTGATGCTGACGCGCTGGCACGCCCTTAACCTCGGCCACGAATCTGAGATAGGCCTCGGTTCTCATCTCCTTGTACAGGGGAACGTTTTCGGGGAGGTATCCGAGTCGCTTCCGAACATCTAGGGAGCGGTCAAATACGTCCAGGCCGTTGATACGCGCATAGCCGGATGTGGGTGGGAAAAACCCATTAAGCATTCGAATCGTTGTCGTCTTGCCGGCACCATTGGGCCCGAGAAATCCGATGATTTCCCCTTTTTCTACCCGGAAGGAGACATCTACGACGGCTGGAACAGGGCCAAAATATTTGGTCAGGTGATCAACTTCGATCATAGGCTTCGTGCAAGGAAAAGATAAACTTTTTTAACATAATGCAGGACTCATCTTTGTCAAGAGATTCGTTCTTCCTGCTTCATGACGCAAAAACAGCTTGACGCTGAAACGATTTTTGTGGGAAGCTCTACATCTATCAAAGTATCGAATGAAAGTTGGCCAAGCAAAAGACTTGAAGCGGGAAGGAGGGGGGCATGGCAATCAACATCGTTGAAAAAATTGACGGGTTCGTCAAGGTCAGACATGTTATTGTCAGTGTATCTAACAAGCGTGGACTGGAAAGCTTTATACCATCACTCCTGGACATCAATCCAGAGATGCGGTTATTTTCAACAGGTGGAACATACAGCAGGATCAAGGAAATCCTCGGTAATCGAGCTTCTTCATGCCTGACGTCTGTGTCTGATTTCACCGGACAGCCAGAAACCCAGGGCGGGCTGGTCAAGACACTTGATTTTAAAATTTACCTTGGTCTGCTCACAGAGACTTACAATGATGCCCACCAGCAAGACCTCCAAAGGACCGGGGCGATTCCCATAGATATGGTTGTGGTTAACCTTTATCCCTTTAAGGAAACCATATCCAAAGAGGGTGTCACTGTAGAACAGGCCAGGGGGAATATCGACATTGGAGGCCCATGCATGATAAGGGCCTCGGCAAAGAATTTCATTCGGGTTGCAGCCGTTGTCGATCCTGCCGATTATACAAGAATCATCTCTGAGATGAAGGCAAACAGCGGCAAAATTTCCCTCGAACTTCGATACGAGCTGGCCAAAAAGGCCTTTGAACACACGGCCGTATATGACCGGTATATCGCAGATTTTCTCGCCAGCAGGCCTTTTGGCGATGTGAGCAGATGTTATCAGATCATGGAGGGCTAATACGATGGCTGAAGATCTCAAAAAGATGTACAGAACCGTTATGGATGACCACTTTCCTTCAAACATGGAAATAAGCTTTGTAGAAGGAACCAATCGACAAACGCTCTTCTATGAGAAGGTGGTCTGGGTCATTGATGACGTTGAAAAGGGTCTCAGATATGGGGAAAACCCTGGCCAGGAGGCCGCCCTTTACAGGTTAATCAATGGTAATCTGGTCCTAGGCGAAACACAAACCATTCAGCCGGGTCGGTACCTGGCTTCTGATATCGAACTGTTGCAGTCAGGAAAGCATCCGGGAAAGACTAACCTGACCGATGCAGACAACGCCTTAAATATCCTGAGATATTTTGTTGATAAACCAACCGTTGTTATTGTCAAACACAACAATCCGTGCGGGGTTGCACGGGCCGACTCCCTTGAGGAAGCATACACGAAAGCCAACATTGCCGATCGTGTGGCCGCCTTTGGCGGTTGTATCGCTCTTAACCGTTCGGTGGACAAGCCCACGGCAGAGGCGATTAGCAGACAATATGCGGAAGTGGTTGTGGCCCCGGATTTTGAAGGTGGGGTCATGGATATCTTTGCTAAAAAGAAAAATCTCAGGGTCATCAGAATTGCCAATATCAACCGCTTACAAACATTTGTGGGCGAGCGTTTTGTGGAGTTTAAGAGCTTGATTGACGGTGGCATCATAGCCCAATGGTCTTTTGTGCCACAAGCGCGGTCCAAGGAGGATCTTAAGCTGGCCGAATGTGAGTATAAAGGAAAAACGTATCGCATCAAGCGGGAACCGACCGACCAGGAATATGCTGACATGCTGTTTGGCTGGTTGGTGGAATCCGGGGTCACATCTAATTCGGTCATATATGTCAAGAACGAGGTCACCGTGGGCATTGGAACCGGTGAACAGGACCGTGTGGGCGTAGCGGAAATTGCCAGGGATAAGGCGTATCGCAAGCTGGCAGACCGCTATTGCTTTGAGCAGCTTGGTATCCCTTATAACGAGCTTACCGATGAGGAAAAGAAAAGGGAGATCGACGATAGAGTGGCCCAGGAAAAGGGTGGCCTGATCGGTGCAGCCATGGTCAGCGATGCCTTCTTCCCCTTCCGGGACGGCGTGGATGTGGGCATACGGGAAGGTATCTCAGCGGTCATCCAGCCTGGTGGCTCGCTCAACGACTACCAGTCTATTGAAGCATGCAACGAGGCCAACGTGACCATGGTATATACCGGTCAGAGAAGCTTCAAGCATTGATACTTCCGGGAAAACCCCATCTACGGCATTCTGCTTTATCCCTGCCCCGTTAGATAAAAGTGCCCAAATCGGGATATTGATGGTGATATCTAGGGCTTGTACAAAAGCGTCAGCATTGACCGTCCATGTAAAGATAACTATCACCAGATGTGACCATGATCTCCTCCATTGACAAGCATCTGTCTGCCCTTTATTGCCTCAGGCGCTTTGGAATCAAGCTCGGGCTGACCACAATTTCCCGTCTGTTGAGAGGCCTCGGAAATCCTCAAGATCGTTTTCCCGCCATCCACATTGCAGGCACCAACGGCAAGGGATCGATTGCTGCCTTCCTGTCTTCAGTCCTTGCACAAGGGGGATACAAGGTGGGCCTTTACACCTCCCCACACCTTGTTCGTTTCAACGAACGAATACAGATCAATGGATGCCCCATATCTGATAAAGATTTGGCACAAGTCGCAGAAGCGGTTCAGCGAATATATGCCCAGGCAGAGCCCCCGACTTTCTTCGAATGTGCCACTGCTATGGCTTTTTACTACTTTGCCTCAGAAGGGGTTGACTGGGCTGTCCTTGAAACAGGCATGGGCGGCCGCTATGATGCAACCAACATAGTCCATCCCAAGGCCAGCATCATTTCCAATATCAGTATGGAACACCAAGAATACCTTGGGAACACCTTGGCCAAAATCGCTCGTGAGAAGGCAGGCATTATCAAAAAAGGCGCTGGCGTTGTCACGGGAACTCGGCAGAAAGGCCCATTGCGGGTCATCGAGCAGGCCGCTGTAGAAAAAGGGGTGCCCTTGTACAGGCTCGGAAAGGAGATCAGGATTCGTAAAAACAAGGAGGGGTCCTTCACCTATCTGGGCATTCGTCGCCGATGGCCCCGGGTCAAGATTGGACTGCTCGGAGACCACCAGATCACCAATGCGGCACTGGCCCTGGGGACCGTTGAACTCTTGCAGGAGAAAGGGCTTCACCTGACGGACGAAGCAATTTACACTGGCCTCGCCTCTACCCGCTGGCCCGGTCGTCTTGAGGTCGCCTCAAAGGAGCCGTTTATCCTTTTGGATGGTGCACACAATCCGTCTGCGGTAAGGACGCTCAAGAAGTTTCTGGAAAACACCAGCGCCTTCCGTCGGTTGACCCTGGTGCTGGGTATTTTAAAGGACAAGGCATGGAAACCCATGCTACGAGAACTCGCCGATGTTGCAGACCGTATCATTCTCACCCGGCCCCGGTATGAGCGTGCTGCCGATCCCCACGAATTGGCATCATTTGTGCGTCCCATGAAACAGGACCTGGTCATCATACCCTATTTACCGGATGCCATATCGCTTGCCCTTGAAGAGGCCAGTCCCGCAGATGCTGTGTGCATCACCGGTTCTCTTTACATGGTAGGTGATGCCAAGGCCTATCTTGAGGGTTATCATGCTCCTTGCTGACACCTATCTAGACAGAATCGATTTTTTGAGATACCTCCCTCGAACCGATTGTGCAAAGTGCGGGGCTAAGGCCTGTGAGGAATTCGTGGAAGATTTAAAGGCCGGCCGGAAAAAGCCTGCAGATTGTCCTGATATTCCCGAAAGTCTTTATTATCCCTTTCAGGTTTCACTGGGTGCTGACAACCTCCTGCCAAAATTCCCTTGCCTGTCGGCGCCTCGCCCAGGCCCGACCGGATTGGTGGAAATGAATAACCCCGACGAAGATAGCCCCATCCTGATCTCAGGAAACAACATCCATACGCAGGATGTCCTGACATCGATTCTGAGCACAACAAAAAGCCCATTTTTTCTGCTTTTTGTGGATACGAAGGGAGACACAGTCGATATGGCCGTAATCTATGAAACTCTGTCCGGCGAGCAGATCAGGAAAGAAGTCCTGAAATCAGGTGTTCTTGAAAAAGTTTGTCACCAGGAGATCATCATCCCCGGACTGGCCGCAGCCCTTGGCCATGACCTGATCAGATCCACAGGCTGGAAGGTTATCGTAGGGCCGATCTGTGCTGCGGAATTGCCCCTGTTTTTTGGAGACAAATGGCTGACACCTGCCACCTGATCTGTGAGCGTTCAGGTGTGAAGCCTCCCCGTGCTTCCGCACGGGGGTTCTGCCATTAGGGATAGCCCTGAACCCTTGCGAAATCCGGGTTAAACGAGGCACGGAAATGCATATGCTGGTTAAAATCGTTTCAGCCGTCCTCTTCTTATACCTCGTTTATTGTGGTCTTCTTTTCCTGTTGCAACGGCAAATTCTGTTCCCTCGCCATCAGATTGAGGTCCCTCGCGAAACGGACAAAAATATTCCAGGCTTGGACAAAATTTGGCTAGACACGAATTACGGAAAGGTGGAGGCATGGTTTCTCCCCCCTGCCCCGAACCATAGTAAGGGGTTGGCACCAGCGGTTATCTTCGCTCACGGCAATGCAGAGTTAATTGACTTCTGGCCAGAAGAACTTAAGAAGTTCACATCTCTTGGAATCGGGGTATTGCTTGTCGAGTATCCGGGTTACGGGCGTTCGGAGGGGAGGCCGTCCCAAAGAAGCATTGCTGAAGCGTTCGTCACAGCTTATGATGCTCTCATTGCACGTAAGGAGATCGACCCCACCCGAATCGTTCTATTCGGACGTTCCCTTGGCGGTGGCGCAGTCTGCGCGCTCGCCGCGGAGCGACCTTCGGCAGCGCTGATTCTTCTATCGACATTTACCAGTGTCCAAGCATTGGCCTCGAATTTCCTTGTTCCTGGCTTTCTTGTCCGAGATCCATTCGATAATCTCACCGTCGTCCGTTCATACCCCGGACCAATTCTTGTAATCCATGGAAGGCATGACAGTCTAGTCCCCCATGAACACGGCGCCGATCTTTACCGCGCGGCACAGCGCGGCAAAATGCTTACCTACGACTGCCGACACAATGATTGTCCGCCAAGTTGGGATACATTCTGGCGAGACGTGGAATCGTTTCTTCTCGATGCTGGAATCATTAAGAATTCAGATTGAAGCCACTTATAAGGATGGAATGCTGTGCAGAGCTCAGTATCAGACATCTGGGGCCGCATGTCACCGGCAAAGTTAGAGCCTACTTGCTGAATTGAAGATCCCTGCAGCAAGCCCCGTTGAACTGCACAAGCGCTCGCTGTGCATTTTCAATACCAGCCTGTTACCCGCCTACAAGAACATATCAATCCTATTCGGTGATCTCTTGTTCTATGATCTTGCCTGGTGCTGGGATGAGAGTATCTCGTGCGGTCTCGGCCGCGGGCTTTTCTTTGGGATGAGGAATTTCGGCCTCAGATACCGCATGCCTTTTTACTGCCAAGTTAACTCGTTTTTCTAATCGTGAAATCTCCCCCTTGAGTGATTCTATCTTCTTCTCTAGTAGAGAGATGGTAGCCTGATAAGTTGCCCGTTCATTCTTAAGGAAACGATCGAATTCTTTTTTCTCTACTTTACGCTTTGACAGATCTTTAATAGCTGAGTTTCGTTCCTGACCATCGCTTCGTATAGATTCAACCGCCTGGATAAGCCCGGCCACCTCCTTTTTCAGTGTCTGGTCCAAATTTTCAACCGTCCGCTTCTGCTTGTTTAGCTCAGCTCGCAACGTCACCAACCCGTTAGCAACCTCAGCCGATTGTTTCTTTATGGCTTGTTCTAAGGTTTCCTGGTCAACTTTGGCTGTGGTCAGCTTTTTGATCTCCCGTTGATTTCTTTTTAGATCTTTTTGAATCGAGGCAGAGGATTTTTCAAAGGCAGATAGCCTGTCGGCCAATGATTTCTCAAGATCTCTGTACTGGTGTGACAGGGATTCTATTTTATCGACAACATCTTCATACAAAGCCCTCACCTCTTTTGACCCGATATTTTTTATGTTATCGAGTCTTTCCCTCATGTGCAAGTAGGCAAACAGCACGATTGTGATAAGCAGGGATGGAATAAGAATTGACCATAATGTGATTCGATGATTCAATTTTTCAATCTGTAATTCCAGCCGCAAATCGCGCGTTTCATCCTGGCAAGAAAAATCAGGAGGTTCTCCGTTTATCCGGATTTCTCTTTCAAAAGGGACTTCATCCTCTTGGTCTTCTTTGGTTGGAAACTTATTCACAATGCCTCCTAAACTTGTACAACAGCGGGCCCCATAACATGGGTATGTGACTCCCCTTTGCCACAAAGGGTGCTCAACACACAAAGCCTCTCCCGGTATCAGGAGCTATTCCGCAAACGCTGTCAAGTGAAGTCTCCCTGCCCTTTTGGACAGGGGTCTGCCTTACGGCAGCGCTTCGCGTCCGGGGAGCAGGCCGGTCAAAGCACCTTCCTTATGATCCCTCGCCCTCATCCACAAGATAATCCTTGAGTTTTTCAATAAGAGAATCGGGCCATACCTCCTCATACAGAAATGCGTCGGCTTCTTCTTTTGTGAGGGACTGCTTGATGTGGAGAGGCAGTCCCCTTAAGGCCTCCATCTTTACAGGATCTGGCTTTCGCCTTGGCGGTTTCTCTTTGCCCATGCCGGTTCCCCTTTCGGTCAATACGGTAAGTAAAATTGAAGCTTCGTGAAACATGAATAAGAAAGGATTTGGGTCCTGTTACTCGTAAAGCTTTATCCGCATTTAACTTGTCTGTTTAATCGTGATATCGCGTTTTGGATAAGGGATCTCGATCCCCTCTTTATCAAAAGCTTCTTTAATATGGTCCGTTATATAGGATATGGTGTCCATCCGCCTTCGGGCATCCTTGATCCAGACCCGCAGTTGAAGGTCCACCGAGGATTCTCCGAATTGCTTTACCACCACTTGGGGGGGTGGATCTTTCAAGACCCACTCAGCTGTCCCCGCCACCTCCAGTATGACTGACTTGGCCTTTTTGATATCGGTGTCATACGAGACACCGATGGGAATTCGAACGCGAATGTCCTTTGAAATGGTGGTATAATTGACAATATCACGTGTCATGATCTCGTTGTTCGGGATGATAATAACAACGTTGTCTGTGGTTCGGATTTTGGTGGCCCTGAGGCCGATATCCATCACATCCCCCCAGGTTGAAGAACCTTCCGGCGAGGACCACACTTCGATCCGGTCACCAATTTCAAAGGGCCGGTCAATAATAAGCAAAATGCCTGCTATGAGATTTGACAGGGTATCTTTGGCTGCAAAGCCTACAGCAATCCCGGCCACGCCGGCCCCAGCCACAAAAGGCATCACGTTGATTCCCAACACATCAAGGGCAAGTAAAATAGCAATGGCAAAAATGACGACGCCGGAAAACTTGTTTAGAATATCCAGAACAATATCATCTATCTTGCTCTGGGTCTTTTTGGTAAAATTGGCCTCAAGGTAGCTGAGTACAAGCAAGGTGAAATCCTTAACAGGTATGGCCAAAAGAACAATCAGGGCCGCATAAAAAACCCTTTCCAAGATCGGAATCCTGAAGAGATTCACCAGATAGACGCCACAGATAAAGACTAAGGCGTACAAAACAGCCCTCTGAATCAGCCCGAAGATCTGGTCGTGAATACGCACAAATTCATATTTCTGGATCCTTTTTCGAACCCGCTTCATCGCCTGTTTAAAAATCACCCAAACAACGAATGCCCCTGTCAAGACCAGGCATGCCTTGGCAAATAGAGGATAAAACCCCACCCATTTAGACACAATACCGGCTGATATCTGCTCGAAAAGATGCTTCAGGTAATCCAACATTTGATGAACCTCCACCTTCCATCACAACGATGTTTAATGCCAACAGGTATTTCAACCTTTGGCATGCGTTGATTCCTTGCCAGGGAATGATTCTAATACACAATTCTGGCTCATCATTTTACTAGAAGCGGTTTCAAAACTTTCCTCTCACTGGTTTGGCCGTTTTGAGAAGTTCTAAGCTCGCTTCGCTAAGAACTTCTTACAAAATGGTCAAAATTGGCTTGAAAAAAAGGTTTTGAGACCAGTTGTAAGGAGAGCATCAAATCGTTTACATCAAAACAGGTTGTTGCCAAAACAGCCATACATCAAAACTTGTTTGCATGATTTATTGCAAACAATATTATGCTCTCCTTAGTAATTCCAGCTGCTCAGGCTGAACACGGTCGTAAAAGAGATTCCCCTGGCTGATCCGTGCATATTTTGAGAGCTTATGAGGCTCGCTTTTCTTTATACTAATAATATGAATGACCACCATCTGGTTGGCCACCAGATAGTCGGACAACATCCATCGGTGGCACCTGAAAGGGAGCGTTTCTGCACACATGAGGCACGTATTTCCACTGTAGGCCAATTGCAATAGCGCATTAACGTTTTCCTTGAATGGTTTGGTCATCATGTGGTCAGCATAATTCCGGAAACCCTGGCTTTTCAGAACAATATGGGGGGAGTTTGCCCCCAGCCCGTTTTTCCTATACCCGCCCAGCCCCTTGAACCACTTGTATGCAATGTCTATCTGTGGCAATTTGGCCTCAAGGACTTCACGGTTGAAATGAGGATGCCTCTTCGACACAGGATATGAGCGGATATCGACAAGGGTTCGTATGTGATACGCCTTGAGCAGTTCAATCAGTTCATCAAGGCCCTTGGTGCCGTGTCCTATGGTATAAATTTTTCGCAATTCAAATCGTTGAAAAAGACAAATCAAAAACAATGATCATAGAAAAGAGTTATGGCTGTCTTTTCTTATTGTCCTGAAGCATCGACTCTTTGAGCCGGCGCCATCTTTCGAGTCTTTCTTTGATCGTCTTCTCATAACCCCTTTCTGTTGGGGTATAAAAAACCTGCCCCCTGAGTTCTTCCGGCAAATACACCTGTGGTATATAGGCCCCAGAAAAGTCATGGGCATACTTGTAGCCTTTACCGTAGCCAAGATCTTTCATCAATCTTGTCGGAGCGTTTCGTATGTGCATCGGCACCGGCAGTGAGCCCGTTTGACTAATGGTCTGTTTAACCTTGCTGTAGCCTGCATAAAGGGCATTGCTCTTTGGGGCTGTGGCAAGATAAATAGCGGCCTGAGCTAGGGCCAGATCCCCTTCTGGAAGACCCACAAACTGAAAAGCCTGCATGGCCGACACAGCCACAGACAATGCCCTGGGATCGGCATTTCCCACGTCCTCAGAAGCGAATCTGACCATCCGGCGAGCAACGTAAAGCGGGTCCTCACCTGCTGCGAGCATGCGACCTAACCAGTAAAGGGCAGCATCCGGGTCACTGCCCCGAAGGCTCTTATGAAACGCCGAAATAAGGTTATAGTGCGCCTCGCCGGCCTTGTCGTAGCGCAGGGCTTTCTTCTGGAGGGCGGCTTCGACCACGGTACGCGTAACCTTTCTTCCTCTAACGTCCTTTTTCTGAACAAGAGATGTAGCCGCTTCCAGATTGTTCAGGGCGGCCCGGGCATCTCCATCAGCTGCCCAGATGATGTGTGCAAGGGCATCCGGCTCAACTTCCAACGACAGTCTTCCCAAACCGTTTTCCTTATCCGTGATGGCTCGCTTTAAGATGACAGACAGCTCTTCATCGGAAAACGGATGGAGAACCATCACCCGGGCCCTGGAAAGGAGTGGCGCAATTACCTCAAAAGAGGGATTCTCCGTAGTGGCCCCAATCAGTGTGATCAAACCACTTTCCACATGTGGCAAAAAAGCATCCTGCTGTGCCTTGTTAAATCGATGGATCTCATCCACAAAAAGGACGGTCTTTTTTTGATGGTAGCGGCGGTAGGTTATGGCTTTTTCAATCACCTCCCGGATCTCCTTCACCCCGGAAAGCACGGCTGAAAAGGTCTCAAAGTGCGACTTTGTCTCATGGGCCATGATTCGGGCCAGGGTGGTCTTGCCTGAGCCAGGCGGCCCCCATAAAATCACCGAAAACAGGCGATCCTCCTCTATGGCACGACGGAGCAAACGCTTTTTTCCAAGAAGGTGAGCCTGTCCCACAAAGCCATCGAGGGTCCTGGGTCGCATCCTGTCTGCCAGGGGGCGAGCCGTTCTTTCTACCTCCTTCTCAGATTGATTAAATAGGTCCATATTCTGAATCTACATCCCGATGACCAATAGCCAATGACAAGGCCCTATCCCGCCTTCGGGACCCGGCATCGGGCATCATCTCTTTTCCCGTTTTCGAAAAATGAGCCTGAGGGGTGTCTTGTCCAGCCCCAGCGCTTCTCGAAGCTGATTGATCATGTACCGTTCATAAGACAAAGGAATACCTTCCGGATAGTTCACAAAACAAACAAATGTAGGTGGCGCCGAAAACACCTGCGTGGCATAGTAGAACTTAATCCGTCTCTCACGGTAGGAAGGGGGCTGATGTTGTTCAACAACAGTTTGAAATATTCTATTGAGTTGTCCTGTACTGATCCGTGTAGTATATTGCTCATATACGGTCTCCACCCAGTCAAAAATCTTGAACGTCCGCTGCCCGGTCAGGGCCGAAATGGTCAATATGGGAGCAAAACTCAAGAACTTGAGTCGATCTTTAACTGCATCCACGTACTGCCGGGCCATCTTGTCGTTCTTTTCAACCAAATCCCATTTGTTCAAAAGGATGATACAGGCTCGACCCCGTTCCAGGGCGTAACTGGCGATCTTAACATCCTGGGCTGTAACCCCTTCAAAGGCATCCATCATCACCAGCGCGATATCGCATCGATTAAGGCTCTTCAGGGCCTTGATAATGGAAAATTTTTCCACCTTCCTCTTAACGCGCCCCCTTTTTCGGATTCCGGCCGTGTCAATCAAAACATATTCCTTCTTGTTCACCTTACAAATCGTGTCAACTGCATCGCGGGTTGTGCCCGGGATGTCGCTCACCACAAGTCGATCATCTCCCAGGATACGATTGATTAAAGACGATTTGCCCACGTTTGGCCGTCCTATGACCGCCAGTCTGATCCGATCGGAGATGGGTTCATGCGTACTCTGAGGCAAAACAGCCGTCAAGGCATCCATGAGATCGCCCACACCATATCCTTGTTCAGCAGAGATGGAATAGAGAGGATCCACACCCAGGACGGAAAAATCAGCAAGGACCCATTCATGCCTTGGCCCGTCAATTTTGTTGACGCCATAAAAGACGGGCTTGCTCGATCGGCGCAGCATGTGAACCAGGTCTGTATCGATTGGGGTGGGCCCTTCCCTCCCGTCCAGAAGCATGAGAATCGCGTCCGCTTCTTCTATGGCCTGCATCACCTGGTATCGGACTAGGGAACCAAATCCTTCCGACTCAAAATCAGAAAATCCTCCGGTGTCCACCAGCGTGAAGGGGACCTCGTCCCATTGGGCATCTTCGTAAATTCGGTCTCGCGTCACACCAGGGAAATTATCCACCAAGGCCTTGCGTGACTTCGTAATTCGGTTAAAGAAGGTGGATTTGCCCACGTTGGGGCGCCCTACAATGGCGACAATCGGCTTCATATCCTAAAAATGAGTGGTTTTTACAACCTGTCGTCTACCCTCTGTTTGGTGGGGCGCTATTCGTTATAGCTATCGCCTTTCGTCAGCGCTATTTTAAAACCATTTGACGAAAATCGACCACCTTGACGGTTACTAAGGAGAGCATCAAATCGTTTACATCTAAACAGGCTGTTGCCCAAACAGCCACACATCAAAACATCTCTGCATTCTTCAAACAATATTATGTTTTTCTTAGTATGTAACCGCAAGCCCCTTGACGAAAACGTGTAAGCGAAAAAAGAAAATTTCCATGTTATAAAAATTATGATATCTGAATTCTGCCGGTAGGGCAAGACCCGCTGTGAAAGAAAGGAAAAAAGGCATAGATGTTGCATGAATAAACAGCAGATATACACACCTTCCACCACATCGTGGCCCCATCATAAGGATGAAAAGCATGGGCTTGAAACGAGTCAGTCACCAACTTGACCCTGGAAGCGAAAAGCCACCAAAAAGGAGGAGCCGATGACACGCCTGGAAACAAGGGGAATCATGGAATATTTTAAGGAAACCGTTGAAAAAGCTGCAAAACAGCTCCAGGTAGAGATTTCAGACTATACGGAATTTTATCTGGTGGATCTCCTGTTTCGCTATACGAAAATGAAGGCTCTCAGAAATACAGAATTTATCAGTAGAGAAAAAACCTTTGCAGAGCTTTTCCTGGAAAGCTACGAAGAGAGCAGTCATAGGCGTGCCCGCATTCTTAAGTACATTGGGGATACCACGCTTTTTCTTACAGGTTTTTTCTCTGACAGCTTCCAACGAAGCATAGTAGACATAGATTATTACGCCAACCTCGGCCGGACATCTTATCGGAATTTGCTTGACTTGCTAACAGCCCGAGTGGTGCGTTGGGGTCTTGAGGAAGTCTTTGACGAGTTGAGCGAGAAATTTCTCCAATTGACGGATGTGCTGGCTGAGGTCAGTGAGTCAGGAGGACGCCAACATGCAGGAGGCTTGCTTCGCATTTACGAACGCTGGCTTCGCACTCGAAGCAAGCGGGATGAAGCGCTTCTACGGCAAAAGGGGATCTGGCCCCTGGAAGCCTCTCCCCCAAGCGTTCTTCACTAAAAAAATGGTCACTCCTCTCGGGAGACAATTAAAGGAGATAGAAACAGAAAATCAGCCTCGGTCTGGTACCTGTTTTCGCCTTTTCGCTTTTTCTATAAGCTCAATCAAGGTGGCCATTTTATCCTTTTGGGGTCGATTGAAACAGCGATCCCATTCTGGCTGGGTGAGTCTTCCTCTAAGATAGGTCTCCACAGGAAAGTACGGCTGCCAGCAGGCAATAATACGCGGGCAGGGGAGATCGCCCCCCTCTTTCTGACAATAGGCAAAGGTAACCTCCCCGCCCAGCCTGGGACATCTAATCTCTAAGTGGTCATACATTTCAACTTATTGTCTTGGTCATGCTCATGATATCTAGTTACGGTTTTGGAAGCCCTGCTATGGAATTGAGCGACCCCTGGATCTCTTCATCTGGAAGTTCATACTTGGTAAGCTTACCCGAAAGATAGGCGTCATAGGCGGCAAGATCTACCAACCCATGGCCGCTCCAGTTGAAGAGGATGGTTTTCTCTTTTCCCTCCTCTTTTGCACGCTGGGCCTCTTGAACAACGGCTGCGATCGCGTGGTTGGTTTCCGGCGCCGGGATATAGCCTTCTGTCCGGGCCCATTTCACACCCGCATCAAAAGTCTCTAGCTGATTGTACGCCCTGGCTTCAACGATCTGTTCCTTGACCAGGTGGCTGATGATAGGCGCCATACCGTGATACCTGAGACCACCTGCGTGGATGGGGGCCGGCACAAAATCATGGCCTAGGGTATGCATGGGCAACAGAGGTGTTGTCATAGCCGTATCCCCAAAATCGTAAGCAAAAGGGCCACGCGTCATGGTCGGGCATGAGGTAGGCTCAGCCGCCACAATGGAGATATCCTTACCGTGGATCTTATCCCGCACAAACGGAAGGCATAGCCCGGCAAAGTTGCTGCCCCCGCCCGTGCAACCTATAACGACGTCAGGATATACGCCGAGTTTTTCGAGCTGCTTCTGGCATTCCAGGCCATTTATGGTCTGGTGCAACAAAACATGATTTAAAACGCTGCCCAGGGAATACCGTGCGTCTTCATCGCTCACAGCATCTTCAATGGCTTCGCTGATAGCTATGCCCAGGCTCCCCGGCGAATCTGGAATTTCAGCCAGGATCTTTCTCCCTGCCTCGGTCTTGTCGCTCGGGCTTGGAATACAATTGGCGCCCCAGGTCATCATCATCATCCGTCGGTATGGTTTTTGTTCATAGCTGACTTTCACCATGAACACCCGACATTCAAGGCCAAACATCTGACACGCCATGCTCAGGGCACTTCCCCACTGGCCCGCGCCGGTCTCCGTAGAAAGTCGCTTTACCCCAAAAACCTTGTTGTAATAGGCCTGGGCAACGGCCGTATTGGGCTTATGGGATCCAGGAGGACTCACCCCTTCATTCTTGTAGTAGATCTTCACAGGGGCGTCTAGCAACTTCTCAAAGTTTCTCGCCCGGCAAAGCGGTGTTGGTCTCCACAGGAGATATTTTTCCAGGACTTCCTCAGGGATGTCAATCCAGCGTTCTGTGCTCACCTCCTGTTCGATAAGATTCATGGGAAAAACCGGGGCCAGATCGTCAGGGCCAATTGGTTGCCCTGTTCCTGGATGGAGTGGTGGACTCATAGGAGTTGGCATGTCAGCCAAAATATTGTACCACTGCTTCGGGATTTCACGGTCATCTAAGAATACCTTCACCGGTTCCATAACACGTCCTCCTTATCAGGTTTTTCAAGAAAACTAACAGCTAAAGGTGAACTATTACCCAAAAAAAGCCATGGAGAAAACCCATGGCAGTTCTGCTTATGCTCAGAGCCGTGGGAAGATTTCTCTTGCCCACAACTCACCTTTTATTTTTTAGAATGGCGCGTCCGTGGGCAGGCTCATCTCACGGCCTGCCACCACCAATAGAAGGCTTTATGCCCTCCTCTAAGACTCATAAGTGCCACTTATCTTTACGTGTTCTTCGATTTTAAATAACAAAATGGCAAACATGTGTCAAGGCCGAAAATCACCATCTAGAAATCAAGACTTCGCCCCCTTAGGGGAACGCCACACTGCTACGCCAGCCTGCCGACTTTCTATACAATTTTATAAACAGTATCGTGTTCGCGGACCCTTTCTTTAACCTTAATCCCGATAAGATCTCCTGGCCTTGCCTCCTCAATAGGCTGGTTGTCCATTTGCATGCTCGTGACAGTCTCTTCAAAATCGCTGGTATGCCCCTTAAAATGGAGCTTGTCTCCAATCCTGAGCACACCTGAAGTGATTTCAACAGCTGCCACACTCGGTTTGGCAAAAAACTTTTGCACCTTGCCGACCTTTTCTTCTTCCATATCATTACCTCCTGCACGCAGGTTAAGGTTGATACTATTTATACACTTAACCCATTTACAAAGCAACCGCGTTTTGGTAAAATTTTCTTTTAATTTGAAAATCTGAGGAGTCCATAATGTTTTTCGTGGCCGATAAGTCAGGGCCCAACAAATTCAGGGTCTGGCAATACCTTCTTATAATGGGCCTTTTTGTCCTTTCGGCTTGTGCGCCGATCCGTGTGCCGACTAAGGTACCGCCATCACCTGAGGTCACCCGGGCCCTCAAGCAATTTGAAAAAGCCGAACGCTTCTTTCAAGAGCAGGCGTATGCAAAGGCTCTCGCCATCTATCAGGATTACCTCAAGCGATCTCCAAAGGGCCCTCTGGTCGACACAGCGCTGATGAAGGCAGGCTTAGCTTACATGGCTGTGGGGAACTATGCTAAAGCCGGACAAGCTTTTCAGCGTCTGGTATCTGAGTATCCGAAAAGTCCATTTGTGGAAGAGGCCAGAGTCAACGTCATACTTACGTATTATCATGAGGGAGATTACGCATCAGCTATTCAGTCCGCAAAATCCGCTCTAAGGTTTGCGATGACGCCTCGCCAAAAAGCTCGCATACACAATTTTATGGGCTACGCCTATAGCGCCACCAAGCAGTTCAAGGACGCAATCAAAAGTTATATGGACGCTTATAAACTAGCTCCAGAACAGGAGCGCCCGGAAATCTTGAGCAAGGTGAAGGAGGTTATAACCTACCTAAAAGAAGTAGAATTGAATTCCCTTCTTGAGGTGTTTAGGGACAGGATACCCGGCGGCTATTTACGCCTTCAACTGGCAAAGGAGTACGCATCAAAGGACCGCATTGAGCCCGCCTTGAAAGTCCTGTCGGATTTCATCGCCCTATTCCCGCACCATGACGAACTTGAAACTGCCATGGCCCTCATGGAGGAATTAAAGTCCAGATCACTCGTGAATCGTTTCTTGATCGGTTGTATCCTGCCGCTGAGTGGGCCCTACAGCACATTTGGGAATCGAGCCCTTACGGGGATTGAGCTTGCTCTTGCCCAATTCAACGCAAAAAGCGATGTGCACCCCGTTCAGTTGCTCATCAGGGACTCAAAAGGAGACCCCAGTGCGGCCGCCAGGGCTGTTGAGAGCCTAGCCCTGAAGGATGGTGTCATAGGTATTATCGGACCCATGATTACATCAGAGTCCGCTGCCATCAAGGCCCAGGCCCTCAAGGTTCCCATCATGACACTGACCCAGAAGTCGGATATAACCAAATTGGGAGACTACGTCTTTCGAAATTTTCTGACCCTATCCCTGCAGGTAAAAGCCATTGTAGCTTATACAGCCCAGGAGCTGGGAATCAAAAAATTCGCCATCCTGTACCCTCAGGAACCCTATGGTATTTCCTTTATGAACAAATTTTGGGACGAATTAATAGCCCACGGTGCTGAGGTCGTGGGCATTGAATCGTATGGCCCCGACCAAACCGACTTTGCCGATGCCATTAAGAAATTAGTCGGCCTCTATTATCCAAGACCTGAAGAACCCGAAGACGAAGAAAGCCCTGAAATCACAGACCCCCTCCTCGACTTCCTATCAGCCAGGCAGGAAGCTGAGGGCCCCTTCTTAGACGCTCAAGGAAATAAGATGCCTCAGTTAGGTCCGCAGGTACCCCTTTCACCACCAAATGAAACCGATCTCCCATCAGAAGAGGAGAAGGAGCCTGAACCGATCGTTGATTTCGAAGCCATCTTTATCCCGGACACTTTCGAGAAAGTGGGTCTGATTGCCCCCCAGTTCCTGTATTATGATGTGGCTAATGTCCTGCTGATAGGGACCAATCTATGGCATTCGGATAAACTCATTGAAATGGCCCGAGGCTATGTGCAAGGTGCTGTTGTGCCTGATGGTTTTTTCATAGATAGCCCATCTTCCAAGGTCCAAAATTTTGTCAAAGCCTTTCAAGACCTCTTTGGTAGCTCGCCAGGATTTCTGGAAGCTCAAGCCTACGACGCGGCCTGTATCCTTTTCCAACTGGTCAACCAGCCTCAGGTCCGGTCCAGACACACGTTGAAAATGGGCCTCATGCAAGTCAAAGACTTTCCCGGAGTAACTGGCCCTACCTCCTTTGATGAAACCGGGGATGTGGAAAAAGAGATTTACCTCCTCAAGATAAAAGGACGTCAGTTTGTACAAATAAGGCCATGAAGCTTGTATATGCAGCATATATTGGGCTGACCAGCGGCATGCTTGTCTCCTGCCTTCCCCCGTTCTGGATATATACGCGCCTGAGCGGACGTTATGGCAAGGGACTGGGAGAGCGCCTGGGGTTTATTCCCCGTACCCTCACTCAATGTCTTTCGGGGTCGCCCCGTATCTGGATCCACGCCGCATCCCTTGGTGAGGTTAAGGTGGCGGCTCCCCTGGTAAAGGCCCTCACAAGGATTATACCAGGCTGCTCAGTCATCCTTTCAACGACCACCGAGCATGGCCGCGACCTCGCAAGGAAAACATTCAAACAGGATATTCCCATAACGTATGCGCCCATCGATTTTATTGGTTCAGTACGCAAAGCACTCTCCCGTGTACGTCCAGATGTTCTGGTTTTTCTGGAGACTGAAATCTGGCCTACGTGGCTGGCCGAAGCCCGGCAGAAGGGAATCAAGACTGCGCTGATTAATGGCCGAATCTCTGTGAGATCAATCGGAGGTTACCTCAAATTCCGCCCCTTTTTTCGCAACATTTTAAAAAATGTCGATGCATTTAGCATGATTTTGGAAGAAGACGCAGCTCGCATCAGGGCGATGGGGGCCGATCCACACAAAATCGAGGTCAATGGCAATGCCAAATATGATCTCCTAGCCAGCATCGCAGACCCTGCCATGGAAGCAGAAATGCGACAGATCTTGAATCTTGAAGCCTCCCATCACGTCTTTGTTGCAGGGAGTACCCGTGAGGGGGAGGAGGCTATGGTCCTGGAAGCCTATGAAAAAATTCTCAGACAATTTCCAGACACGGTTCTGATCATTGCACCGCGGCATATTGAGCGAATACCCGTCATTGGATCCCTGGTTGAGAGACATGGCCTCAGGTATCAGCTCCGGAGCGATATCAACAGCGGTGCGGCAAAGCGCAAAGAGCCTGTCGTCATCATCAACACCTTTGGAGAACTTTTTAAGGTGTACAGTATTGGAACGATTGTATTTTGTGGCGCAAGCCTCGTGCCGCTGGGCGGACAGAACCCCCTGGAGGCGGCCGTTTGGGGAAAAGTTGTCTTTTATGGCCCTTCCATGGAAGATTTCCTGGACGCAAAGGCCCTGTTGGAGGAGGTGGGTGCGGGCGTGCCAATTGCCAGTTCTGAAATGCTGGCCGAAAAGGCGATCTGGTTTCTTGAGCATCCGGATGCCTTGAAAAGATATGGGGACCAGGCTCGGGAAGCTGTCATAAGAAACCAGGGCGCATCGGAAAAACATGCCCGGGTAATCGGTCGATTGGTGTTTAGTAACAAGAGGTGAATCGTCAGATGATGAATTTAGTTCGCCCTGTACATATCTTCGTGATTCGTTATTGGTAAAGACAGCCGAAATACCCTTTTTTGTCACATCATCCCGTTTCTACCACCCACAATCGCATACCGTCTAAAGGCATTGGGGCCCTAAGACTTGCCCGCAACGCTCTCGCTTGCGAAGCGGGCGGGGAAGTGGTCTTCCTTACCCCGAATGGTGAGCAATTACCTTTGAACCGTAATAGCGAGCGCATTCCCCGTAGCTTGCTACAGGGAGCTTCAATGGTTCTTAAGAAAATTATGCGGATTTTATAAGTTAGATCAAATAGTTAAATAGGATGCGAAACTTAAGTTGCCTATAAAACAACGGTGATCTCATCAGAACCAGGTGTCAACTTCTCGCCGCCCTGCTCTGTGACCAGGAAGGTATTCTCCACCCCCACAAGTCCGATCCCCTTGAGGCCCTTTTTGGGTTCCACGGCAATCACCATGTTTTCCTTAAGGGGAAAGTCGATCTTTCCGGCAATAGCCGGGAACTCATCTATGACTAAACCGATGCCATGACCAAGAAACGGGACCTGGTTGCTTCCGAATCCCATGAAGTGTTCCTCAAAGTTTCGTGAGAACACCTCAGTTTGGTACACCTCCTTAAATATTTGAGCCGGAATCATACCTGGTTTCAACCGAGACCGAACCGCCTCCTGGATGTCCAGGCAGACATTGTGGGCATCCACAGCTGCCTGAGGAGGACGACCCAGAGAAAAGATCCTGGTCTTGTCCGTGAAATATCCCTCATAGGCAAATCCTGTATCTGCGAAGATGATATCACCCTTCTTAAGCCTCCTCGCACCGCCAAGGAAGGGAAATGCTGGGGAAAGCCCCACGAAGCCATCTGGGCCTACTGAAGCGGTTGGGAAATTTCCCGATTCCCCAAAACTGATCACGCCGGCAAAAAACTCGCTGTTGAAAGTTGCAAGCCTCCCGATTCCTGTGTAGCCGAGCCGAAGCATGTTGGCATGGATCGCAGATCCGAGTTCCCATTCCGTGATACCCTCCTGGATCATGTCTGGTATCTGGTCATAAATGGCTCTGTGCCTTTTACCCGCCTCTCGAATCAGGCCGATTTCGTAGTCGGATTTCACAGACCGAATCATAGACAGGGTCAGGCTGATGTCTTCAAAAACGGTGTGGGGAAGGGCCTTCGAAAGTTTCTTAAAAATCGAAACCGGGATGGTGGTCTCGTCCAGGCCTAGCCTTGCCACCTGGTAACCGGAGCCCGCCAGTTTGGCAGGCAGTTCGCCAAAGCGCTTGAACTGAACAAGGACCTTAAGGGGGGTTTCTCGTTTTGCCCGTTCAAAGCTCCGACGGATGAAAAAGACAGGAACTCCATCAGTCGGGACAAACAGGGCGCCATCTTGGATGGTGCCAGTGTAATAAAACATGTTGACCCCATCGAGGATGATAGCGCCGTTTAGGGCGGTCTGTGCCAGTTCCTGCTGAAGCCTTGAAATCCGGCTGAGAATCTCTGTTGGAGGCACCAGATCGTAGCTCACCGGATAGGTCGCGTGTGTCGTCATTTGTCGCTGGTTACTCGTCAACAAGCTACTGCCCAAATCACAACCATTCAAGTTCCCCTCCTCTGTTTTGGTGTTTGTGAGGGGAACAAATGAAGAAAACTGAAGGATTAATAGAGAAACATCGGTTTTCCTACAATCAATCGGACCCTTGGCCGATATTCATCCATGTCATAGAGCTCTCGAACATCCACGCGTTTTTGCCCGGATGTAACCGTGCTTATCGGGACATCCGTGTATATCCCCCCAGACAATGCGACCATACGGCCTGCAACCCCCTTCTTTGCCAGGTTAACCGCCATATTGGCAAAATTGATAGCCACCATGAGGTCAAGCGAATCTGGTGCACCGCCCCTCATGAGATAGGAAAGCTGTTGGAAAATAATCCCTTGACCAGTCAATTTTTTTAATACATCTCCGGTTACAATGCCAATTCCACCAAGTTTTCTATGGCCGTATGCGTCCTTCTCGCCATACTCAATGACTTGTCCACCCACCATTTTAGCCCCTTCCGAGATTGTCAACATAGCATAGTTGCTCGGATTTGCCTTTTTATCTTCCATAATGAGTTTAGCCAATTTTTCGGGATCAAAGGGAACCTCGGAAATAATAGCCCGGTCAACCCCTGCAAGGTATGCAGATATCAGTGATGTCTCACCGCAATTCCTTCCAAATAACTCAATCACTGCAATCCGCTCATGGGAGCCAGAAGACGTACGCAGGGCATGAATAAAATTGACTGACCGGGTCACCGCAGTGGAAAAGCCTATACAGTAATCGGTTCCAAATACGTCATTATCCATTGTTTTCGGAATAGCGATGACCGGGAAGCCTTCGTCGTGCAGCCGCACGCCATAGCTCAAGGTATCATCGCCACCAATGGGGATCAGCAAATCAATACCAAGATGTTCCAAATTTTTTAGAATATGAGGGGTTACATCCGTCTTTTCCGCGGTCGGGTGGGCATCTAAGAAGGCCGGCATCTCGCTCTTCTTCACCGCGCTGGGATTGGTACGCGAGGTGTGCAAAATGGTACCGCCTGAGCGGTCAATCGTTCGCACCATTCCTTTATCCATAAAAACCACGTTATCGTGCGTACGTTCATCTTCGATGTGATATTCTACAAGTCCTGCCCATCCTCTTCTTATGCCAAGGACACGCATCCCTTCGTCAACCGCGCGGTAAACAACAGCCTTTAGGCACGGATTCAGGCCTGGAACGTCACCGCCTCCTGTAAGGATCCCGATTGTTTTGACCTTATCTTTCCCTGTCATCACGCACCTCCTGTACGCGTGCCCAAGCGTCTTTGGACCGGCTTGCCTGCCCTGTTGCGGTAGCTATACGGGTAGGCGGGGTTAAGGGAAGCTATTAAAGAATAGACATCTTCTTTACCAGGTGCGTAAGCCCGCGAAGCGGGCCTCGGCCCTGTGGGTGGAGGGCTTCATCATTTTCTAAAACGCCCCCAAAAGGACCTTTAGACGATAAAAATATATTGAGAAAAGGCCCGAGAGTCAAGAAAAACGATGTTAGATGATAAGGTGCAGTGGCCCGGGAAGCTGTCATATCGTTTCACTATTCATGGGACAGCTCATGTGGGACATTAGCTGACGTTTCAGTTTTTCAAAGAGGGCTGGCCCGTGGTCTCCAGCACGCTCAACCACTTACCGCCAAAGAGGTGTACCTGTTTTCGCTTTCCAGCCGTTGCCTCCATGGGAATATGAACAAGCTGATTATTACACAGTCCCACAAGCATTTTTGTCTTTCCAGCCATGCCGGCATGAACTGCACTATGGGCCAGGAAACCGCACAAGACATGGTCATTTGCATTGGCGGGAACACTGCGGATCGTGTAACTCGGGTCAATATATTTCAGGTTGATCGGCATCTTCTGTTCCCGGAAATACCCAGAAATGGCCTCTTTCAGAAAGAGGCCGATGTCATTCAAACGGATGTTTCCAGAGGCATCACGCTCCTTGGGTTTGTTATCAAAGAACTTTTGGCCTGCCCCTTCGGCCACGACAATCACGGCATGTTTTCTGTGGATTAATCGCTCTTTCAAGGCTTCAAGGAGTCCCTTTGGACCTTCCAGATCAAAGTCCGACTCCGGGATGAGGCAAAAGTTAACATCCGGCATGGCCAGCGTGGCTGCTGCTGCGATAAATCCTGAATGGCGGCCCATAAGCTTTACCAGTCCTATCCCGTTCGGGGCACTGATGGCCTCGTTGTGGGCAGAGCGAATCACATTAACCGCTACGTCCACAGCCGTGTCAAAGCCAAAAGAACGGTCTATTAGATAGATATCATTGTCAATGGTCTTTGGTATGCCTATGACACCGATCTTTAATTGTCTCTTGCTGATTTCATCGGCAATCTCTACAGAGGCCGCCATGGTGCCGTCTCCGCCAATGGTAAAAAGGAGACCCACATTCATTCGCTCCAGGGCATCTACAATGCTTTCAATATCCTGAGGGCCCCTCGAAGAGCCGAGAACAGTGCCACCTCTCTCGTGGATATTGAGTACGGAGTCTGGTGTCAGGGTGATGAGCTCATGGCCATATGAGGATATAAAGCCCTCAAGCCCGTATCGGACCCCATAAATATTGCGTACGCCATAGTTATGGTGGAGTGCCAGAACGATGCCACGAACAACGTCGTTTATCCCCGGACAGAGTCCGCCGCAACTCACCACGGCACAGCGAAGTTTGCTCGGATCAAAATAGATTTTACAGCGAGGCCCTGCTCGTTCAAAGGATAAAAGCTTCTTGCCATTCTTAACAGCTTTCATCACATCACTTTCAAAAATGTTTACCAGAATACGCTCCTTGTCCGATACAAAACACCTAGTCCCGCCCCCCTCTGCCCCAATGGGGGAGGTAATCTTTGCCGGGCCAAGGCTCATGATGGAGGTGTCAATATGTTCCTTGTTCTTCATGTTATATCACCCTTTCCACGTGAACGATTCGATTCGTCGGTCATTTGCTGTCGCGCCTTTTACTGGATGCTGAATAGATGAAATAGTTATCAACACCTCATCCAGAATCAAGCATCAAATATCCGTCTATAGATCTGTCCCCGCACCTTGAACCCTTACTAGAAGTGACAACACAAAAATCCTTTTCCGTAACGCTCTATATCAGGTCATATTTCTTGCAAATAGCCTCAACCGTCCGATTCTGAGTCCTGTCAGTACGCGGTGTGCTTGAGGCAGTGTGGGCATTTGGAAGCACCCCTGCAACATGGAGCATGCGTTTTAGGACGGCCGCAGAATTTTTTGAATAAAGATCATAAAATTCCTGAACCATGGCACCGGTTTCCCATATCTGGCTCACGTGGTCAGCATACTGCCACTGAACATCGTATCGGTTTAGGCAAGACCATGTAATCTCATGCCAAGCCTCGGGAAGCAAGTTTGCCCCGCCAGCCACCACGCCATTTGAGCTTGGCTGTTTTATAAAGGCGGCCTCATCCCCATCGTAAAACATGAAGTCCCGTCGATGCCGAACCGCTTTATGGTAGTTGATCGACCGATTTAACGAACCGCTAAAGATCAAACCTTGTATGTGGTCGATTCCCGAGAGTTTTCTTAGGACATTGGTTCGAATATTCTTGTGTTTAATATACCCCTTGCGCCTTTCGGCCAGCCCGGGATGGTTGCCTAATATAAGAGGAATCCCTGTATCGCGAGCTATGGCCTCATAGAATTGGGGAAGCCCCCGGTTACTGTGGTAATAGATAGGGTAATCCACCCAGAAGACACTTCCTGAATAACCTGAACGTTCAATAAAGGACTCGACTTTGGCCAGAAGTTCACGTGTGGCCTGGGATGTGTCAGAGGTAATCGTAATAAACACGGGCCATTTCCCCTGGACAATCTCCAGTGCAGTGCTTGCCAGCTCTATCCTTGTGTCGGGACTCAGAACGAGGCCTTCACCCCAGAAAACATCCCCTAGAAGTAAGGCATCTGCCCCAATCCCTGCGTGGCCGATGAGCCTGTCAAGGGCAGCCACATCCAGCACGTCCCCGGTCTTCAACGGAGTAACCAACGGACAAATCAATCCCTTTGGGAGTTTGTTCGTATCAGACGCCATTGAACTTAAAAGCACCCTTCCCCAGGATATCATGAAGGTGCAGGATCCCCCGAATCTTTCGGACTGGGTTAACGATGGGCAAAATTGTGATCTCGTGCTTTTCCATAATGTTCAAGGCCCGTGAGGCTAGGCTGTCAGGACCGAGTGTTTTCGGGTCCTTTGTCATCACTTCTTCCACAGGCCGGTCATAGATGCGCTCCTGTGTCATGAGAAACCGTCGGATGTCCCCATCGGTTATAATCCCAACAAGGCGGTTGTCTCTTTCCACAACCAGTGTGGCCCCCAGTTGCATACGATTGATCTCCTGTATGGCGTGGCGCATGGTCTGCCCCTTGGAAACCACAGGGATCTTCTTGCCAGTCAGCATGATTTCTTGAACCTTAACCGAAAGACACTGCCCCAGAGTCCCACCCGGATGAAATCTTCTGAAGTCGATTGAGTTAAAGTTCCGCTTACGGATAAGCGTAACCGCCAATGCATCGCCCATAGCCAAAAGAGCCGTGGTGCTGGCCGTTGGTGCAAGCCCTAAGGGGCAGGCCTCCCGCTCAACACCCACATCGATCACAATATCGCTCTTCCTACCTAAGGTAGAATCCACCTGACCGGCAAACGCAATGAGCGGGCACCCAATTCTCTTGATACTGGGTATCAGCATGTTCAGTTCATCTGTCTCCCCGCTGTTGGAAAGTGCAATCACGACATCGTCCGCACTGACCATGCCTAGATCACCATGCATCGCCTCCACAGGATGGAGGAAAAGCGAGGGGGTTCCCGTACTGTTCAGGGTTGCCACGATCTTCCGTGCGACAATCCCGGATTTTCCAATACCTGTCAGAATGACCCGTCCCTTGCAGGCATAAATCAGGTCCACCATCTTCACAAAGTTGTTGTCCAGGCGATCCACAACACCTAAAATACCTTCGGCCTCGATCTGAAGTACCTCTTTGGCTTGTTTTAATATCATGGTAAACGCCCTTCCTTCCACCTCGGTCCCGTTCTCAGCCAGTCAGCATTGGATTGTATATACACGTACCGTTTAAGATCAAGAACTATTTGTAAGGGATGTGGATGTAAAGCCCAGCATGGGCGGCCTTATCACTGTTTTCAGGTTGCAATCTCATAGGATATCTATTAAATAAAAAGGTTATCATATTTAGTGTCCGCTTACAATGAACACCAAAGGAATGGCACATATCAAACCTTAGGAACCGAGGATTCAACACCTGCTGGCCAAACGGGGTGGCTGGTGCTGAATGACCAATGACAAACAGGTTAATCTTTGGGAATTGCCATGAATATTCTGCTTACCAATGATGACGGTATCCACGCCCAGGGCCTGTGGGCCATGGAAAGGGTTTTGGCCTGCGAACACAAGGTTTCTGTGGTTGCCCCGGACAAGGAACGAAGTGCAGTGGGGCACAGCATCACATTGGTCAACCCTTTGAGGGTCAATAGGATTCAGACAAACGGCGGCTGGGGCTATGCAGTCAACGGGACCCCGGCCGATTGTGTTAAACTGGCCGTACTCGAGCTCCTGGAAACCCGACCCGACATGGTCATTTCAGGGATCAACCCGGGGGCAAACGTAGGTATCAATCTCAACTACTCGGGCACGGTGTCAGCAGCCAAGGAAGCAGCCCTCATGGGCATACCCGCCATTGCCGTTTCACAAGACCAGTCCCCTTATCATGAATATGGGGCTGCAGCGCACTTCATTGGCAGCTTGATCACCAAGGTTATGGAAAAAGGTCTTCCATCGGGTACCTTTCTGAACGTAAACATCCCAGCCTGCCCTCCAGAGAAGATTCGCGGCGTTTGCATAACCAGACAAGGGATATCGCCTCTCAGGGAAAACCTGCATAAGAGAATTGACCCAAGGAATCAGATCTATTACTGGCAAGGAATCGAAACCCAGGTCTTTGACCAGGAGCCAGACACCGACGGGGCAGCCCTTTGTCAAAACTGCATCTCTATTACACCCGTGCAATGCGATATGACCGACTATCGAACGATGGAGCAACTCAAGCACTGGGATATTGGGCAAAGCTGATTGAAGCTCCCTGCAGCCCGCGAAGCACTGCCGTCAGGCAGAACCTGCGGGGAATACGCTCACTGGGCATTTTCACTGGCTGCCCCCAAGGTTTCATGGATCGGAGAAAAGCGTTGAAAAAAGCCTTTGTCAATACAATCAAGGCGGGCCAAGCAGTAGACGACCTCTTTGTCGCCCGCGACAAGCAACTAGCTTATAAAAAAGACGGAGCCCCTTATCTCACCCTAAGCCTTGTGGACCGCAGTGGCAATATGAAGGCAGTGGCATGGGATAATGTTCAGGCTATCAGCAAGGCCTTTTCAGCCGGAGACTATGTGAAAGTCAGGGGGAATGCTGTTGAATACAGGGACACGTTACAACTTGTCGTGCGACACCTTGAACGGTCTGATCCCGCTGAGGTAGATGTGCGGGATTTCCTGCCAGCCACTGAGCGCGATGTGGACCAGATGCTCGAGCGATTGATCCAGATCAGCCAAACAGTGGAAAATGAACACCTGTCAAGACTCCTGGCCGCCTTCTTTGAAGATAAGGCCTTTGTGGAGCTCTTTAAGACTGCCCCTGCAGCAAAAAAGATGCATCATGCCTACCTTGGTGGTTTGCTGGAACATACGCTTTCCATCGCACTGCTCATCCAGGCAATTGCAGGTCATTACAAAGGCATTGACAAAGATCTATTGCTAACAGGTGGCATCCTCCACGACATCGGCAAGGTTCACGAGTTTTCCTATGAAACTCACATTGACTATTCTGATGCAGGCCGGCTACTGAATCATATCGTGATTGGCGTAGAAATGCTCGAAAAAAGGATTGCCACCCTCAATGACTTTCCAAAAGATTTGGCTCTTGTCTTAAAACACATGATTGTAAGCCACCATGGCACCCGTGATTTCGGATCACCTGAACCGCCCAAGACCCTTGAGGCCATGATCCTGAACTACTTGGACGAGCTGGATGCCAAGGTCACTGGCGTCCGCGCTTTCATGGATACCGAGGACCCAGAGGCCACATGGACATCCTTCCACAGGGTTTTGGATCGGTTTTTCTATAAAGGTCCCCGGCCGGGAGGGATGTCTGGCCCCGAAGACAAGATAGCCAACTCAAGTCCTACAGAGGATTAAGGAAAAACTGACATGTTCATTACCTTTGAGGGAATCGAGGGTTCCGGCAAAACCACCCAGATACAGCTTCTCATCCCCGTGCTGCGAGCAAAGGGCTATGAGTGCATATCCACTCGTGAACCGGGTGCGACCAAGATCGGGGAGAAAATTCGGGCCATCCTTTTGAACGCTAATCACAGCAACATGCTTCCCATAACTGAGCTGCTTCTTTACGAGGCTGACCGGGCACAACATGTCCGTGAGATCATCGAGCCTGCCCTGGCAGCCAATAAGACGGTCGTGTCAGATCGATTTTTTGACGCCACCACAGTATATCAGGGCTATGCCAGGGGCTTTGACCTGAAACTCATTGAGCAAATGCATCGCATTGTGCTCGGCTGTCTGAAACCCGATCTCACCATTATTCTGGATCTCCCGGTTGAGATAGGGTTGAAGCGGGCATGGCAGCGTATCAATAGCCAGTCCGGGGACCTGCCTGAAGATCGTTTTGAAAAGGAGTCATTTGCCTTTCACGAAAAGGTCCGCCAGGGCTATCTGACCTTGGCCGAGCTGGAGCCAGGGCGCTTTCGAATCATTGACGCCTCAAAAGACTCAAAAACAATCCATAAAGACATCACAGAAATCGTCTTGCGTCTTAGTCATAAAGGAGAATGACGGAGGCCCTCAAAGGGTATTTTGAACACTTAAAAAAGGCTATCCGAATTTCCCAAAAGCGTTGAACGTCAGAAATTACCGTGCCAGACCAGAAGATGTTCTCCACTCACACCTTCTGAATTGAAGCTCCCTGCAGCAAGCTGGAGGAAATGCGCTCACTGGGCATTTTCAGCACTGTATTGTAAGCATTCAATCCAATGGTGGGTCCGTTTTGTCATTTGCCTTCTCTGTAAACAAACCGCATAAAGGTTGCTATTTGGCCATAAAATCATTTTGAGAAGGGAATCGGCTTGAAAACCATTGCAAATAACAAAAATTTGAATGACCTCGGCGAAGCTGACATCATCCAATTCATCCAGGAGAAAGGACCTTCCAGACTTCCGTCTCACTTAAAGAAGGGGATTGGCGATGACTGCGCAGTCCTGAAAACAGACGGCGATAGGCCCCTCCTTGTGACCACAGATACCCTCGTCGAAGGGATTCATTTTACGAACCAAACCCTTTCCCCGAAAGCCCTTGGCTGGAAGGCCCTTGCGGTGAATGTCAGCGACATTTCCGCCATGGGTGGTACCCCCCACACGGCATTTCTCTCCCTCGGGATAAAGCCTGAAACAAACGTCAGCTTCATCGAATCATTCATGGCGGGATTCCAGGCCATTTCGGACAAAACCGGTATTGTCCTGGCCGGAGGAGACACAGTGGAAAGCCCATCTTTTCTCGTGATCACTGTAACCCTCCTGGGAGACTGCCTGCCAGAACACGTCGTGTACCGGTGTGGCGCCAGGGAGGGCGACGACCTGTGGGTGACCGGTACGTTGGGTAATGCAGCTGCGGGGCTATTTCTGCTCCAAAACAAGCAGGTAGCTCAATCTTCTGAATTCAAATCCCAGATCCGGGCCCACCAAAAACCAATGCCCCCCCTTGAGGTGGGAAAAGCCCTGGGAGAAAGTGGCCTTGTGCATGCTATGATCGATATTTCAGATGGCATCGCCAAAGACCTTGCCCATATCTGCGAGCAAAGCGGTGTGGGCGCGGTGCTCCAGGCGGCTGAAATACCCATATCGCCGAGGGTGATGAAACTGGCCGCTGAGATGGGAAAAAACCCTCTGGACTGGGCCCTTCATGGCGGTGAGGACTATGAACTCTTGTTTGCGGCCTCACCGGCTGATAGACAAAAGATCATTTCTCTGACCGCCAAGGTCTCAAATATCCCTGCCACAAGGATAGGCAAGGCCATCCGGCAACAGGGCATCTGGCTTGAGACGGCAAAAGGCAGGGATCGTCTTGGACCGGGCGGTTACTTTCACTTTTCCAGATCGCCTGCTGAGACACGATAGCGCCTTTGAGTAATAGCATCCCCAGGTCGATCTTCATGCCTACAAGCTGTTTGAAGCTCCCTGCAGCCCGCGAAGCAAGCCGGTCAAAGAACCAACAGAGCCAGGAATTTTTCTTGACTGGGTTTTGTTGCTTTTTTAATATGTAGAAATAGTTATCGTTGTTTTCTCGAAAAGATTCTTATTTAACAAGGAGGTCATAGCTGATGGATTGCATCTTTTGTAAGATCGTTAGCGGTGAAATTCCCTCGGTGAAGCTTTATGAGGATGATAGGGTACTCGCCTTTATGGATATTAATCCGCTGAATGATGGCCATCTTCTGATTATCCCTAAGGCCCATGCTGCCACCATCCATGAAATTACTGAAGCGGACTTCTTGGCGGTTATGTCTGCCACACGCAAACTGGCGGCCGCTGTCAAAAAGGCCCTGAATCCTGAGGGAATCAACTTACTGCAACTCAATGGTAAAGCTGCCAATCAAGTGGTCCCACATCTCCACGTCCACATTGTTCCCAGGTGGTCTGGCGACGGGGTAACCGTCTCCCAGTGGGAGTTGGTTCCAGGAGATATGGAAAAGATCAAGGGGATAGCGGATCAGATTCGAAAGGACCTGAAGTAAGAAAATCGTGGATCGAAATACAAAATCGTAAATAATGCACTCAATTTTAAATACCATCGGCCAGACACCCCTCGTTGAAATCAAGCGGCTCAACCCAAACCCTAAGGTCACGCTGCTGGCCAAGCTGGAGTATTTCAACCCTGGGGGCTCCATAAAAGACCGCATTGCCAAGGCCATGATCGAAGCGGGTGAGGCCTCAGGGGCCCTGACGCCAGACAAAATTGTGCTGGAGGCCACCAGTGGCAATACGGGAATTGGCTTAGCCATGGTCTGTGCAGTCAAGGGATATCGGCTTCTGTTGACCATGTCTGAATCGGCCAGCATAGAGCGACGCAAGATCCTCCGGGCGATGGGGGCTGAAATCCGGCTAACACCCGATTTTCTTGGAACCGATGGCGCCATAGAGGAGGCCTACCGCTTGGCCCGCGAACATCCTGAAACCTACTTTATAACGGATCAGTTTAACAACGAAGCGAACTGGCGTGCCCATTATGACGGTACCGGCCCGGAAATCTGGGAACAAACAGCAGGGGAAATCACCATGCTGGTAGCAACCATGGGGACCACCGGAACACTCATGGGTATCTCAAGGCGATTAAAGGAATACAATCCCAAAATTCAGATCGTGGGCGTAGAGCCCTATCTCGGTCATAAAATTCAAGGTCTCAAGAACATGAAGGAATCTTATCGGCCTGAGATCTATGAAAAAGGGCGCTTAGACAAAAAGGTCAACATTGATGATGAGGTCGCATTTGAGATGACCCGGCGTCTGGCCCGGGAGGAAGGCATTTTTGCAGGCATGAGTGCGGGAGCCGCTGTAGCTATTGCCCGAGAAGAAGTCAAATCAATGCCTGGGGGTGTGGTGGTGGTCATTTTACCAGATGGCGGAGAACGCTATCTGAGTACCCCGCTTTTTGCCATACGGGAGGAAACCAACCTTAAATTTTATAATACCCTCACACGCGCCAAAGAATCCTTCATACCCCTCCAGCCTGGCAAGGTATCTATCTATTCTTGTGGCCCCACGGTCCACGATCGGATGCACATTGGAGAATGTCGCCGTTTTGTCTTGGCTGACCTCGTTCGACGGTACCTGGAATATAAGAAATATGAAGTTACACATATCGTGAACATCTCCGATCTGAACGACAAGACCATCCAAGGGGCTGAAAAGGCCGGCATGCCGCTAAAACCCTTTACAGATCAGTATCTCCAGGCCTTTATGGAGGATATGGAGATACTGCGGGTCAAACCAGCCACACAGTATCCCAGGGCAAGTGAACATGTGGAAGATATGGTGGCACTGACCGGACGACTTATGGAAAAGGGGTTTGCTTATGAAAAACTTCGGTCGGTCTATTTTGATATTTCCAGATTTCCGGACTACGGCAAGTTGTCAGGGATCAATCTTGATAAGATCAGGCTGGGCTCTACTGTTGATCTGGACGAGTATGAAAAAGACAATCCAAGGGATTTTACACTTCTCAAGCGAGCCAAGCTTTCTGAACTCAAGCGGGGGATCTATACGAAAACCGAATGGGGTCAGGTAAGGCCAAGCTGGCACATCGAGTCTGCCGCAATGGCCATGAAATACCTTGGGGAGACATTTGACATTTACACCAGCAGCCGGGACCTGATCTTTCCTCACCACGAAAATGAGATGGCCGTCAGCGGCGCTCTGACCGGAAAGCCGTTAGCACGCTATTGGATAAACAGCGAATTGGTGCTGTCGGGAGGGAAAAAGGCAGGCCGGGATGCTGCCATCCCTTATATCCGGGACCTATTAAAACAGGGGTACAGCGGCAGGGTGATTCGATACTGGCTTCTTTCTAATCATTACCGGAAACCCTTGAATTTGTCCTATGAAGCACTGGACCAGGCTGGTCGTGCCATCCGTCGACTTGACGAATGCGTCCACCCCTTAAGTACCGTGCAGAGCGGACGTCCCTATCCTGATCTGGACCAACTCCTGTATGATATGAAAACCGGCTTTTCAGATGCCATGGATGATGACTTGAATGTATCATCTGCCATGGCGACGATCTTCCGGATCGTCAGAAAAATCAATCGCCTGATCATGAACAAGGAGTTAGATCAGGCCGGGGCCAAACGAATCATTGATGCCTTCAAAAGAGTCGATGCGGTGTTAAACATCTTTGATTTTGAAAAACAGCCCTATGATGCCCAAGTTAAAAAGCTGATACTTGAACGTGAAGAGGCGAGGCGCAGGAAGGACTGGAAGCTGGCAGACGAGATTAGAGACCGCCTCAAGGCCATGGGGATAGAGGTTAGAGACAGGAAGATTTCATAGGATTTTGGATTGCAGATTGCGGAGACAAAATCCGAAATCCACCAAGTCAGCACCAAAAAGGAGTCACGAGAATACAAAAGGACAAGATAATAGTATGTTTTCTAAATCCGAAATCGTATCTCCGGTCTATTTTCCCTTTACTTTCATATCCCCTTCGCTGGTGGAGACCATGTCGCTTTTTTTTCACCGGATGTGCCTCTACCAGCCTGTCTGCTCCAAGCCCCAAACAGCCCTTCGGCCCTGGATGGATAAGGGATTCCTGAATATTCGTGTCCCTTTCGAAAACCTTATCAACAAGAAGTCCATAGAGGCAATGCTCCGGAATTACAAAAACTGGGGCCTTTTACACCAGCACGCCGACCTGGCCTACCTGAAGACGGTTGGGGACCAAATTGCACCTGATGGGCCAGTGACAGCCAGAATCATTTCTGAAATTAGGGGCTTGACCGGAAAGACCTCAAAGGAATCTGAAAACAGGGATCTTGCACTTCAGATATTTCTACACCTGGCACAAGATTTTGACCAGCAATCCTTGGAGTTAAGGCAGCAATTGAATCAATTGAATGACCAGTATCAGGCCCTGCAAAGTTTCTTTCGCCAGAACGAAACCGAGCAAGGGCATCACGTGATCCCGAGTGAGCTGTTCCCTTTTATAGAAGACGACCCGGGGAATTTTTTGATTGAAAAGCGGATGGCCGCCTGGAATCACCTGTTCCAAAAAGATCCTGCCGAATCAACGATTCTTTTTACAGACTCTCCTGCAGCACTTGCCTGGCTTCTTGATACAGTAAAAGAAAAAGTCGAGGTGTTGAAATTTGACATCGCCTATGCACAAGCCCCAACAGACCAGCCGCCAAGGACAGACCATCTCGAAAAACTATTTGACGGGTTGCTTAGGACGCCATGGGGCGAACAACTACAAGAATCGATTAAACAGACAAGCCGTCACACAAAAGCGATGCTTGATCAGTGGAAAAAATCAACCCCAGGGCCTTATGAGAAAATCGCCTCTTTCCGCTGGTATTTGGTGCCGAATCAGGGGGCTTGCAGGTTTCTAAATCGAAGGTGTGCCGGGAACAACGGCGGTGAAGAAAAAGGGGATGTTAAGAATACCGTGGTTGGCCTTGTCACCCATGGGCCCCAATCATGGAGTCATGGTCCGAAGGGTAAGAACAGCTGCTGAACGACGCCCCCCAGCCATTTCCACTGACAATAACTGCACATATCGCCTAAAGGCATGGGAAGCCGCAGAAAAGCGGTTTCCTTTCCCCGGAATTGTATTACCTAATGGGAGCACATCGAAAACCCCGCCTATACCTTCACAAAAAATTGCTAACAAGCGACTAAGAAGACTTGACGGTTTTGGATAATTGGTGTATTAGGACATATCTCAAAACCCGGGAAACAGGGCAAATGCATCGGCCTAGATGTTGAAGTTATTGAAATAATATGAGAAAGGAGGAGTCACCTTATGTTCACACCGACTGTGGATAAGGACAAGTGCACCGGTTGTGGTGAATGTGTTGAAGTCTGTCCGGTGGAAGTTTTCGAACTCGAAGATGAAAAATCCGAGCCTGTCAACGCGGAAGAATGTTTAGGGTGTGAAAGCTGCGTTGAGGTCTGTGAGGCCGGGGCAATTACTGTGGAAGAAACGTAATGTAATCCTAATTGCTGGCATCTGGTCCTTGATCCCGGTTAACTTGGGGATCAAGGGCCAGCTTCCGATATCCTCGCCTCAAATATTTGATAGATTCTTTGCCTTACCCCTTTCTTCAGTCACATCACGGTGCTTTCCCAGTGGAGGCATGAAAATGGACGAAAAACCGATTGCCCATTGCGAGGCCAATGGGGTTGATGCGTATGAGTATCCCTTTTACGTAAAACCCGCACAGGGCATGGAACCAGCCTATATCTTTCTGGAAGATCACGTTTATAATTTCAATAGCGAGGAGATGGAAGAAATAATGGATCGCCTTATTCGCATCAAGCAGGAAAAAGATCTGCACGATCTAGGATACAAGAAAAATGAAGAAGGAATCTTTATCCTGTCAAAACCCGAGGAGCCCTGGTTGCACGGAGGCGAGTCATGATCAATAAGATAGGTGTTATTGGTGCCGGCCAGATGGGCGCAGGGATTGCCCAGGTCGCAGCCATGAACGGATTTTCTGTGATCCTAAATGACCTAAAAGACGCCTTTCTGCATCGTGGCATGGAGCGTATTGAAAAGGGCCTTTCGAGCTTTTTGAAAAAAGAACGCATCACTGAAGAGGAAAAAGGAGCAGCCCTCGGGCGAATTCAAACCTCACTCGAACTCAAGACATTCGAAGCTGCAGACTTTGTGGTGGAGGCTGTGATTGAAGATCAAGCGTTGAAACTGGATGTCTTCAGACAGCTGGACGAAATTTGCAGGCCTGGGGTCATCCTGGCAAGTAATACATCTTCCATCCCCATCACGCGGATTGCCGCCGCCACCAAGCGGTCATCTGAGGTCATTGGTATGCATTTCATGAATCCTGTCCCCCTCATGAAATTGGTTGAGGTGATCCGGGGGCTTGCCACATCTGACCACACCTTTGAAATCACCCAAGAGCTGGCTGTCATGCTAAAAAAGACCCCGGTTGCAGCCAATGACTTTCCAGGCTTTATATCCAATCGCATCCTGCTTCCCATGATCAACGAAGCCATCTTTGCTTTGTATGAGGGTGTGGGAACAGCCGAAGCAATCGACTCGGTCATGAAGCTAGGCATGAACCATCCCATGGGGCCCCTGGAATTGGCAGATTTGATCGGTCTGGATACCTGTCTATCGATCCTGGAAGTCCTCCATGAAGGTTTTGGAGATTCCAAATATCGCCCCTGTCCTTTGCTCAAAAAGTATGTGGATGCCGGATATCTCGGCCGTAAAACCGGCCGCGGATTCTATGTCTATTGACCTATGCTCTTCCCTGAAATGGCCCTGGTACGGCAGAAGCTCCACGCCGAAAAAATCGAAGATGTCCCGGCGGCAGTAGGTAAAGCCCTTCAAAGCCTCCACCTTGCCTCGCTGGCAAAATCAGGCGAGTCTGTAGCCGTGGGGGTCGGAAGCCGGGGTATCAGCCATATTTCTCTTATTGTTTCTGAATGCGTGAAATTCCTGAAAGACCAGGGTTTAAAGCCCTTTATCGTTCCGGCTATGGGGAGTCACGGAGGAAACACACCAGAGGGTGAACTCTCGGTCTTATCCAGGCTTGGCATTCATGAATCCTTCGCGGGTGTGCCCATACTTGCCGCTGAGGATGTGGTCGAAATCGGGACATTGGACATTGGCATCCCCATCCTCATGGACAGACGCGCAGCCGAGGCCGACCAAATTGTAGTGATCAACCGGGTGAAGCCTCATACAAAATTCCACGGCTTCATTGAAAGCGGTCTGACCAAAATGCTCACTGTGGGGCTCGGCAAAGGGCAAGGGGCAGCTCTGTACCATCAGGCTGCCGTCCAGCACACCTTTGGCATCCTGCAAGACGCTGCCCGTCATATCATAGAAAGTCGCTCTGTCCTCTTTGGTCTTGCCATACTTGAAGACGGGTACAAGAATGTCTCTCGAATCTGTGCTGTAAGGCCCGAAAACTGGTTTGAAGCAGAACACACCTTGCTCGAAGAGGCACGCTTTATGATGCCCCGCATCCCATTTGACCCGATCGATATTTTAATCGTAGATGAAATCGGCAAGGACATCAGCGGGATTGGTATGGATTCAAATGTAACAGGAAGACACCGGGATATCGTGGGCGACTTTTACACAACCCCGCACGTGAAACGGATATTTGTAAGAGATTTGAGCCCTGAATCGGACGGAAACGGCAATGGCATCGGCTTGGCGGACGTGACCACCCGGCGCCTCGTGAATGCCCTCGATCTTGAAAAAACCTACACGAATGCCCTGACTGCTATCTCACCTGAAAAGGCAGCTATTCCCATGTATTTTGACACAGATCGTAAATGCATAGAAGCCTGCTTAAACACCATCGGCATGGTGAAGCCTCAGGCAGCGCGAATCATTCGTATCAAAAACACGGCCACGCTCGAAACGCTCATGGTCTCCCGGGCCCTTGAAGGCGATGTCATGTCCAATCCGGACGTGCAGATCTTAAGGCCATGGGAACCAATGACCTTTGACCATAGCGGCAACCTCAAAGATCTATGATCGCCTACCACACATGTGCCACGACATTTGGATACGCAGCCATCCTGTTTCAAGCTGAGCCATTCCTTTTGAAGCGAATCTTCTTGCCCCATTCACACAAAACGAGTTTAAAAAAGCAGATACAAAAGGCCGGTCCGGCTAAACCTGGACACACACCAGCAGTTCTTAACCTATGCAAAGATATCCGGGCCTATTTCACGGGGACCCCAATTAAGGTCCCGTGGGAATTCCTGGATCTAAGTCGGATGACGCCCCTGCAACGCTCGGTGCTGGAAGCTGTCGCAACCGTTCCTCACGGAGAGGTCCGAACTTACGGCCAAATAGCTGCACAAATCGGACATCCTCGGGCCTGTCGTTTTGTGGGTACCACCCTTGCCCGGAATCCTTTCCCCATCCTGATCCCATGCCATCGCATTATCCGGGCCGATGGTTCCATAGGTAGGTTTTTTGGGGGAACCGATCTCAAGAACCGCATGCTTTTGCTGGAAAAACGGAAAGTCGTGCCCCCCTAACGGGCTGTTGTTCAAAAATGATGAAGGATTATTTGCAGACACCGCAGGCCTTGCACTGGCCCACGACACAGGGAGGAGAGCTTTCTGCGCGAAGGGCCTTGTGGTACTCCTCAACCAGGAATGCCTTATTGATGCCATGGTCTATGAAGTCCCATGGAAGGATTTCATCCAGAGGGCGCTCCCTATAAACGTAAAAATCCGGATTTATAATAGAGGCCTTGAGGGTCTTGGCCCAGTTTCCATTATTTTCGTGTGCGGCCGCCAGCAGCTGGGCTGTACGGCGATCCCCACGTGAAAGCAAGGCCTGAATGTATGCCCATCTGGGCACATCGGCATGCACCCGGACATTGGCCACCCGCCTCAGCGAGTCCCTCACATGTTTGATCTTTGCCTTAAGGCTCTTAACATCCTCAAGAGGAACCCACTGAAACGGCGTGAAAGGCTTAGGGATAAAGGAATTGAGACTCACGATTATTTGTCCAATCCTTTCTGTTGTCCGGCTGGCCTTTAGAAATCGATGTTTGACCTGCTTGCAAAGCACCACGATCGCTTCCACATCAGACATGGTCTCGGTAGGAAGGCCTACCATGCAATAGAGCTTTAAGTTGGGTATGCCTGCATCCACCAAAAGGCCAGCGGCCCGTATCACATCCTGGTCAGTGATCCCTTTGTTGATGACACGCCGCATACGTTCTGAGCCCGCATCCGGAGCAATTGCAGCTGTCTTAAAACCACTTTGTTTGAGAATATCCAGGATCTCCGGCGTAAGGCGATCCGCTCTTAAAGAGCTGAAAGAGAGTTGAACACCGCGATCTAGGGCCTCTCGACAAAGCGCTTCGATATCTGGCACATCTAAAACTGCAGCAGCCATCAGGCCTATCCTTTTGGAGCGCGCGGCTCCCTCCTCTATGCAATTCTGTAGTACGGTCTTTGGCCTAAACCGTGGCGGCCGATAAACAAACCCGGCTGCACAAAAGCGGCATCCGTAGGGGCACCCACGCGCTACCTCGACCAAGTAGGTATCTTGAAAGGTCGTGTGTGGCGTCAAGATAGCGGTGCAGGTATCCCCGTAAGAAAGGGCTTCCACGCCTACTCGCTGAACCTTTTCGGGGGCCCCTCTCTTTGGCCGAAACTCGGCAATAGTGCCGTCCAAATGATAAGCAACATCATATAGCGCAGGCACGTAGATGCCAGGCACATGTGCGGCTAAGGCTTCAAGAAGCGCCTGTTTGTCAGAATATCTTTTATAGACATCAAGAAAAACTGCCAGAATTGACTCAGCCTCTCCGATTAGGAAGCAATCCACAAAAGGTGCGATAGGTTCAGGGTTTAAGAAGGTCGTCACTCCCCCGGCGATGATCAGAGGATGGGGGGGATTTCGCTCTGATGACCACCGGGGGATACGTGACGCTGCCAGGAGTGTGAGGAGGTTGGGATAATCGTTTTCAAAGGAAATGGAGAACGCAATGATATCAAAATCGGCCAAGGGTCTCTGGGATTCCATAGAGCGAAGACCGCCCTGGACTGTACCCTTGTCCTCCGGTAGAAAGACCCTTTCGCAAACAACATCCTCAAAATTGTTCAGGAGGCGGTATATTGCATGAAAACCGAGGTTTGACATCCCAACATGGTAATAGTTGGGATAGGCCAAGGCGATCCGTATCTTGCCTCCCCAATCTTTTCTGACGGTTCCCCTCTCTGCCTCCAGGAGCTCTTCTCTCGTTCCCATGACCTTGTGCAACATAGGTCTTTGTTATTCGCTGTTCGTTATTCGAACACGAAGTATGGGTTTTTCGTCGAGCCTCCGGCCTGGAAAGGGCAACCTTGCGCTAAGTCGTCATGCGTTTTACGATGACATGGTGATACGATCACGATCACCGTTTCAATCCGCCTTTCGTCTCATGAAGGTGGGAATATCCAGATCGTCATGATCCAGGATAATCCCGCGGTAGCCCCTGTAATGTGCCCCGCTCGATTCGCCCACTGCTTTTTCTTGTCGGATAAAGGTCGGCTCATCAAGGTTTACAGCCCGTGCAAAGTCGGCCTCTGTGATATCACGGACCTTGCCTGAAACTCGGCCCTTATCCTTTTCATCTTTGGAACCGATCCCGGTGGCGATGACCGTGACCCTGAGTTCGTCCCCTATGCTGTCATCCAGGACTGCACCCCAGATAATATCCGCCGTATCACCAGCCTCGTTGTAGATACGATCTGAGGCCTCTGTCATTTCCGCCATGGTCAGGTCCGTCCCACTGGTAATGTTCATCAACAAGCCCCGTGCTCCGGCAATGGAGACATCCTCTAGAAGCGGATGGGATATGGCGTTTTCGGCCGCCTCCAACGCCCGGTTCTCTCCGCGGGCAATGCCAGTTCCCATGAGGGCCACCCCTGCCTTGGACATGGTGGTTCTGACATCAGCAAAATCAAGATTCACCAATCCAGGCATCATGATCAGATCAGTGATTCCTTTCACAGAGTGGACAAGGACTTCATCTGCTTTTTTGAACATCTCGAGCATCGTGGCGTTCCTGGATGCTAATCCCCGAAGCCTGTCGTTGGGAATGGTGATCACCGTGTCCGCGACATTCTTCAGAGCTTCCAGTCCGGCTTCAGCCTGATTCATTCGCTTCTTACCCTCAAAACCAAAGGGTTTTGTCACCACTGCCACGGTGAGGGCACCGATCTCTTTGCTGATCTCCGCAATTACAGGTGCTGCACCTGTGCCCGTGCCCCCACCTAAGCCGGCAGTAATAAAGACCATGTGGCTGTCTTCCACTGCGCTTCGGATGGCATCTATGCTTTCCATGGCAGCCTGTCGCCCGATTTCTGGATTTGCTCCAGCGCCAAGACCCTCGGTCAGCTTTTCCCCTATCTGGAGCTTCACCGGCGCATTTGACACTTCAAGAGCCTGGAGATCCGTGTTGGCCGATATGAATTTCACCCCCTGAAGCTTTGATGCAATCATGTTGTTGACAGCATTCCCACCGGCTCCACCTACCCCGATCACCTTGATCCTGGCCGATTTTTCGTTCTCCACAAAATTGAACTTCATTACCCACCTCCTGTTGGTTTTCGTAATAAGCTGAGGTTTATCGTCTCTCGGTTGCGCTGCTTGTTACGTTTATCGTCTCTCGGTTGCGTTTCTCTTTCTGAGATACGCGCAACGAATAACGAAACGAGCCGCGCCACCGACAACCCTCTGACGAATACCGATAAAACAAAAGAAGACTCAAATAATATCCTTAAACCACTTCTTCATGCGCACCATGACACGATCAAAGATGTTGCTGTCTCGAATCCTGAATTTCCTTTTCGGCTGAGTTCTGGCGCCATAGAGTACCAACCCTACAGCCGTGGCATACATGGGATTGTTCACCACATCCACCAATCCGCTAATTCCCAAGGGTTTCCCAATCCGTGTCGGAAGGTTGAAGATTGACTCGGCAATATCCACAACGCCTTCCAGCAGGCAAGACCCCCCAGTAACCACCACCCCCGAATTTATCAAATCCTCCATGCCGGCCCGATAAACTTCCCGGTTGATCAGGGTAAAGATCTCTTCCACTCTCGGTTCAAGGATCTCACCCAGTATCTGTCTGGACAGCGTCCTTGGCTTACGTCCGCCTACACCCGCAACCTCAATGGTCTCGTCTTGGCCAATGGCACTGCTAAGGCAGCTGCCATACTTTATCTTGATCTTTTCTGCCTCAGCCATGGGTGTCCTCAGACCAACAGAGATGTCATGGGTGAGATTGTTTCCACCTAGGGCCAGCACGGACGTGTGTTTGATGCTATTGCCTTTGAGAATCGCCAGATCTGTGGTCCCACCTCCAAAGTCAATCAGGGCCGAACCCAGCATCTTTTCCTCTTCGCTAAGCACAGCTTCACTCGATGCAAGGGATTGAAGCACAATATCGCAGACATCAAGCCCTGCACGGTTGGCACACTTGATAATGTTTTGCGCTGAGGTGACGGCTCCGGTCACAATGTGGACCTTGGCCTCTAAGCGAACCCCTGACATACCACGGGGATCCTGAATCCCATCCTGCTCATCCACGATATACTCCTGGGGCAGCACATGAATGACCTCGCGGTCCATGGGAATGGCCACTGCGCTTGCTGCATCAATCACGCGTTCAACGTCCTTCTGGGCTATCTCGTTTCCCTTGATGGCAACAATTCCGTGGCTGTTGAAACCCTTTATATGGCCTCCAGCAATCCCGGCATACACCGATGTGATCTCGCAACCTGCCATCAGCTCGGCTTCTTCGACGGCTTTTTTAATAGAGTCTACGGTCGATTCGATATTGACAACCACACCTTTCCGAAGCCCAACAGACGGGTGGGTTCCGATTCCCACAATGTCGGTCCCATCACGGGTCACCTCCCCCACTACGGCACAAATCTTGGTCGTCCCAATGTCCAGACCTACAATAAGTCCCCCATCACCCTGCACCATTACACCTCCTTTCGCCTGCCCGGCCAAGGGTCTATATAGCGGCTTCCAGCCCCCCCGATCAAAGAGGGCCTGACCACCACGCGATCCAAATCGTTCAGATCGATGCACTGAAGATTCAAAAACGTCCTTTCTTTTTTTAAGTAAAAAATCATATCTTGAAGTCGTTTATATTTTGACTCGTAGTCCCCAAAACCAACCTTAATTGCCACCAAACTTTGGCCAATCGACCTCCCGTCTGTGCTGCTGGAAAAGGCAGGCGTACCGTCAGGCGTGGCAGTCATATTGCATTCAGGCAGAAAGGCATAAAGGGTCAATCCCATCTCCCTGTCGATGTGAATACGGCGCAGCGCATGGGATGGGATCACATTTTGGTAAAGCCGGCTCAAACGAAGTACCTCCATAACAGCCCCAATCAGCCGAGGACTTGACGAATCGCTGGAATCAATATCTGACAGCGCAAGACCAGTCACCACGGGTAACATCACGTTATCTGGAGACTCCACCGATCTGAACATTTTACCCTCTTCGTCCAGGTAAAAATGTGGGTCCAGGTCCACGATGGCGACAGGTATCCGTTCCCTTACCCGAATATGAATCGCATCAGGCAACTCCCGATCGATCTCTGCAGCGGCAACCATTGGAAGGGCCATAAGCCTATAGCGAACTGCCGCCAGATTGACAGAAAGAATGTTCTCGCGGAGTTTCAGCCCGGCCTGTTTTAGAATTGTCTCTTTAGAAAGCCATTGGTTTCCCTCAACCGTGATCGTCCGGGCCTCAAAGTACGGACTCTGGGTCACTGCATCATAGGCCAGTATTAGAAAGAGGCTTGTTCCGCCTATGCCGGCCATCAGCAACATGATTTTAAGGCTCAGGAGACAGCACCTTATGACTCGCTGTCTTCTTTGTGCCCGACTGTTTTTATAATAGTTTTTACGAACCCGCTTCTTCACCAAGAATCGTAACCTCTGGTTCTAAGTGAATGCCAAACCGCTCGAACACGGTCTCCTGTATCTGTCTTATCAGGTCAAGCACGTCGGAAGCCTTAGCATGCCCTTTGTTCACGATGAAATTGGCGTGTTTCGTTGAAACCTCAGCTTCGCCAACCCGACGCCCTTTCAAGCCTGCCTGGTCAATAAGCTCTCCAGCGGCCTTTTGTCCAGGTGGATTTCGAAACACGGACCCGGCACTGGGAAAGAATAGCGGTTGACTCGACCTTCGTCTCTTTTGCATGTGAACGGCCTCTTTTCGGAGGGCCTCACGATCTACATATTGTAGCTTGAACTGGCCACTCAAGATAATCGTACCTTTTTCCAGGTCCAGTCCCCTGTAAGAAAATCGAAGTTGCCCCCGACTCATGCTCACAACATCCCCATATCGGCCGAGCACTCTAATTGAGCTGGTCCTGTCGGCCATGCATGCTCCCCAAGCTCCTGCGTTCATTCGCAGGGCTCCACCTACAGTTCCCGGGATACCAAGCGTGAAGTTAAGCCCCCCCAGTCCCCGGTCAAGGGCATATTTACCGAGTCGACGAACCAAGACCGCTGCTCCTGCTGTTATCATGGCGCTGTTGTCATTAGCCTGGGGTACCAGGTGAATAGCCTCGAAGTCATCGGCCAACTTGAGCACGAGGCCTCTCATGCCCTCATCCCTGACCAACAGATTACTCCCCGCCCCTATGATTGTGATGGGGTATCCTCTGTCCCGAGCCCATATGACTACATCCCTTATTTCCTGCTCGGTTTTTACGGTAATAAGGGCGTCCACAGGCCCCCCGATTCTGAAAGTCGTATGACGCCACATCGGCTCGTCAAACAAGACGTGCGGGCCAAAATGCGCTATGAGCCAATTTTCATCTGCTTCATTCATCGCAATATTTGTAAACGTTCAGCTATTGGCTGTGGGCTTTCAAAAGAAATGAAGGATAAAATGCAACACCTCCTAATGGCCAAAGCAACGCCTTCTTGCCTACACCGTAAGCTTTGACCACTCATCAAGAAACTGTTCCCCCACCTGCCAGACATTCCCCGCCCCCAGGGTCAACAGTATATCCCCTTGCCTCAAGGTCTTCTTCAGATAGGATACGGCCGCATCCTGCCCATCATGAAAAACGACATCTTTGTGGCCATGCTGACGGATCTCCTCACAGAGGCTCTGGCTGTCCACGTTTTCTATCGGGGCCTCGCTTGCCGGGTAGATGGGCAGCACGACAAGGCTGTCCGCCTGGTAAAAGGCCCGCGTAAAATCGTTGAATAGCGCAGCAGTCCGCGAGTATCGATGAGGCTGAAACACCACGACAATCCGGCAATCTGGCCAGCACTGCCGTACCGCCTGGAGCGTCAGCCTAATCTCCGTTGGATGGTGTCCATAGTCATCCACAACGGTTACCCCTCGTGAAGTTCCCTTTACCTGGAGCCTGCGCTGGACCCCCTCAAGATCCTTAAGTGCATCCAGGATTGTATCAAAGGGAATCCCGAGTTCTATACCAATGGCAATGCTCGCCATAGAGTTATACACATTGTGAATGCCGGGAAGGTTCAGATCCACTGTGCCCAGGACCTCACCGCGGTGGGCTATACGGTACCGAGTTGTCAAACCTTCAAAGGTCACATCCTTGGCCTGATAATCTGCCTGGGACGTCATGCCATACGTGGTGAACCGTTTTTCAATCTTCGGGATCAAATCCTGAATCCCCTCGTTGTCCAAACACAGCACCGCCATGCCGTAAAAGGGGATCTTGTTAATAAAATCAAGAAATACCTGTTTGATTTTTTCCAGATCCCCGTAAAAGTCCAGGTGTTCGGCATCAATGTTCGTTACCACGCCAATGGTCGGAGAAAGCTTCAGAAAAGAGCCATCACTTTCGTCAGCCTCAGCAACGATAAATGCCCCTTGCCCAAGGCGGGCATTGCTTCCCAGGCTATCGAGTTTCCCGCCGATGACGACTGTCGGGTCAAATCCCCCCTGGTCAAGAACCGAAGCAATCATCCAGGTGGTTGTGGTTTTGCCATGGGCACCAGCCACGGCGATACTGTACTTGAGCCTCATTAGTTCTGCCAGCATCTCAGCCCTTGGGATAACCGGAACAATGGCCTCTTTGGCAGCCACGACCTCCGGGTTATCTGCCTCCACTGCTGAAGAAACCACTACGACATCCGCGCCTTGAATGTGCTCCGGCCGGTGTCCTTGAAATATCGTCCCGCCAAGTTGGGCCAGGCGCGTTGTGATGTCAGTCAATCGCAGGTCAGAGCCGCTTACCTTATACCCCAGGTTCAAGAGGAGTTCCGCGATTCCGCTCATCCCAATTCCACCGATCCCAACAAAATGGATATGATATGATTTCTGATACATATAAAGTGCCTAAAGTTAAAGTTTTATGGGCAAAGAGCAAATAACCAATGACTAATAACTCATCACCACCAACCTTCGGCACTGGTCTACAATAACGTCTGCAGCATCAGGACGCGCAAGAGCCGATGTCCGCACTGCCATATCATGCAGGGCTTCAGGGTGCGATGCATAATGATCGAGTCTGTCGGCCAACAGAGCACCATTCAAATCCTTTTCCAGGATAACCTCTGCCCCGCCAGCATCAGCCACATAACGGGCATTCATCTCCTGATGATTATTGGCTGCAAATGGGAACGGAATGAAAATAGCAGGCTTGCCCTGTGCCATCAACTCCGACACAGTCGTGGCCCCGGCCCTGGATATGACCAGATCAGCCGAGCTGTAAGCCCTGCCCATGTCCGAAAAGAATGGCTCCACAGTAGCCTTTATCCCCCGCGTTTCATAAGCCTGTGCGACCCATGCTGCATCCTTGGTCCCGGTCTGATGGACAAAGGCCATCTTCTCCGGATTCTTTAAGCAATCAAGGGCCCCAACCACCGCACAGTTTACAGCATGAGCCCCCTGGCTGCCACCCAGCACCAAGACCGTAAATCGACCACTATCCCTATCGTCCGATTTGCGTGTAAGGAGTTCGCGACGCACAGGGTTGCCTGTAATCAGTGTCTTCAAAGGCTTGAACATGCCCAGGTTATCCGGGAAGGAGATGAATATCTGGTCAGCAAAACGCCCGACGATTCGGTTCGTCAAACCTGGCAAAAGATTCTGTTCATGGATAACGATCTTTTTCCGCATGAGTCTTGCCGCCAAGGCCACGGGTCCTGAGGCATACCCCCCAACGCCGATGATGATGTCAGGATTAAACCGCCAGATAATGCGCAAGCCCTGCCATACTCCCATGGGGATCTTGAACAACGATCGGACCTGTCGCCAGAATCCTCGTCCTTTAAAACCTTCGGCTACAATATCCACGTGATCAAATCCTTTCTTTGAAAGAGTAGAAACTTCCATGGGATTGCGAGTCCCCACAAACACAATTTCAACTCCAGGTTCCCTGTTTCTGAACGCCTCAGCAAGAGCGATTCCAGGGAAAAGATGCCCCCCTGTGCCGCCCCCAGCAATAAGAACCCTCATGATCACACTGCCTGTCGGGCTGATATATTCATCAATATCCCAACTGCTGCGGCATTCATGACAAGGGATGTGCCCCCATAGCTAACAAACGGGAGCGTCAACCCCTTCGTGGGCAACAAGCCCATGGTGACACCTACGTTGACACACACCTGGAGGCCGAGGGCGGAAATCAACCCAACAGCTAAATAAGTTGCAAAAAGATCTCGGGCTTTCATCGCCACAACAATCCCCCGCCAAAGTATCATGGCATAAAGCCCCATGACAAGGCACACCCCCACGAGACCTAATTCCTCTCCCAGCACTGAAAAGATAAAGTCAGTATGGGGCTCCGGCAGATAGAAAAGTTTCTGGTAACTATTTCCGATGCCTGTACCAAAAACCCCCCCTGATCCAAAAGCCATCAATGAATGCACGATCTGATATCCGGCATCGCTCTGGTATGTCCACGGGTCGAGAAAGCTTGTGAGTCGCCTCAGGCGGTATCCCGCATGAATTAGTATGTAGTAAGCAATAGGGAGCATTCCTGCCACTGCTGTCAAAAGATAACTCAGGCGCACCCCACCCACAAAGAGCATCGTCCATACAACGAAGACGAGCATCGCTGCCATCCCAAAGTCGGGCTGCATAACAATGAGGGCGCCAAAAGTTGCTAATACAACAACATGGGGAAGGAAGCCGACGGCAAATACCTTGATCTTTTCCTGTTTTTTGCTCATAGAGTAGGCCAAGTAGATGACTAGGGCCAGCCTCGCAAATTCTGATGGTTGAAAGGAAAGCCCAAAAACTTTCAACCAGCGTCTGGCACCCCCAACCGGATGCCCCACCCCAGGCAAGTAAAGGGCAACGAGCAGCAAAAAAGCAACGACAAGGATCGGGTATGCCATCTTCCTGTAAAAAAGGTATGGCACATGCCGACAGATAATGAGAACCAGGATTGCTGCGAGGGCATACACCACCTGCCTTTTGAAAAAGTAGGCACCGCTTCCAAATCGCTTCAGGGAAACAACTGAACTTGCACTGTAGACCATCACCACGCCGATCCCGAGCAGCAGTAGCATCCCCAGCAAGAGGAAACCGTCATAGCCACCACGATCTTTTGTTTGGTTGTTATCGGTCATTGGTCAGTAACGGAGTGCCTAAAGTGAACTAAAGTGCCTAAAGTTAAAGGAAGAAAACGAATCTCAAAAAGGGTTTCTTCAAGTCCTCAACTTTAGCTCACTTTAGGCATTTTAGGCACTTTAGCTCACTTCTCCACGGTCAATTCTCAATCGCCAATCATCAATCCTCAATCGTCAATCCTCTCACTGCCTCACAAAATGCCTTACCTCGTTCGGCATAATCAGTGAACATGTCAAAACTGGAGCACCCGGGCGACAGTAGCACGATGTCACCGGGAACTGCTGCCTGGTAGGCCAGATGAACCGCCTCACGGAGGGTCCTTGTCCCTTCACAGTGCGTTAGCCCTCCCACGGCGCTCAAGATCTTTTCGCGAGCCTCCCCAATGGCAATGAGTCTTTTGACCCGTTTCTTTATAGGCTCCTTGAGCAGTGCGTAACTGCCACTCTTATCTCTGCCCCCCATGATCAAGATCACCGGCAAGTCAAAACTCTCAAGGGCCCGTTTGACAGCATCGACATTGGTCGCCTTGGAGTCATTGTAGTACTGGATACCATTGACGTGCCCAATATATTCCAACCGGTGATGTAGGCCCTCATAGGTGTCCAGCGCCCTCTGGACCCCTGCACTGTCAGCACCTGCAACCAGCGCTGCCAGGCTTGCAGCCGCAGCATTCTCCAGATTGTGCTCTCCCTTAAGCCTAAACTTGGCCAGACTCAGAATGACAGGAGCCTTTCCGGGAAGGCTGCAGGTCATCTCCTTCCCTCGGATCACAATACCATCACGGGCCCCTGACACGAAGTGGTGTGTTTTGGCGCAGGCTTCACTTTGTGTCAAGCCGTCAGGCGAAACCTCTGCGCTATCGATGTTAAAATAAAGTCTTCGGCCAGGAATAACTGATTCAAGTTCGACAACTGCAGGGTCCCTCCCGTTTAAGATTGCCACATCTGTACTTTGTTGATTTTTGAACAGTCTTCCTTTTGAATGCATATAGTGACGGAAATCGGTGTAACGATCGAGATGGTCTTCAGTAATGTTCAAAAGAACGCCTACTTTGGGCCTGAAGCTCTCAATGGTATCAAGCTGAAAACTGCTGATCTCGGCTACAATCACATCAGCATGTATGCCGGCGTTAAGGTAGTCGATCAGCGGCGTGCCTATATTGCCTCCCACAAAGACCTCACAGCCAGAAGCCTTCAACATCTCTCCAATAAGACGTGTAGTCGTGGTCTTGCCATTGGTGCCGGTTATGGCGACAATCGGTTCCCTTATGTAGCGGGCAGCCAATTCCACCTCCCCAATCACTGATATCCCTGCCCTTCTTGCTGCTTCCAAGGGTGCTATGGTGTCTGACACACCGGGACTTACCACAATAAGGTCGGATTCCGTAAAATCTTCGACCTTGTGCGCCCCAAGCTTCAGGCAAATGCCCATGGTAAGGGCCTCCTGTGCATAGGGGCCAAGTTCATCCTTTTCCCTCAGGTCGGTTGCTGTAACTTGCGCCCCCTGGTCTTTCAAGAACCGTGCGACCGAGAGCCCTGTCCGGGCCAGACCAACCACTAAGATCTTCTTGTTTTCCAAATTTAACAACGTATTTTCTATCGCAATTTGAGCGTACTGATCGACAGCAAGCCCAAGATAATGGCAACAATCCAGAACCTCACAATCACCTTGGGCTCAGGCCATCCCTTTAACTCAAAGTGGTGATGGATAGGAGCCATCCTGAAAATGCGACGCCCATTGGTGACCTTGAAAAACCCCACCTGAAAGATAACGGATAGGGCCTCTACAACAAAAATACCACCCACAAGGGCCAGGAGAATTTCATGTTTCGTAATCACCGCAACCGTTCCCAAGGCTCCACCCAGAGGAAGCGATCCCACATCTCCCATGAATATCTGGGCTGGATAGGCGTTATACCAGAGAAATCCCATGCCAGCCCCCACTAAAGCTGCGCAAAATACAGCCAGTTCCCCGCTCCCCGCCACATATTGAATCTGAAGATAATTGGCGATTTTCACATGGCCTGCCACATATGACAGCACCACATAGGTGGCAGCAGCCACGGTCATAGGTCCGATGGCGAGACCATCCAGACCGTCTGTCAAATTCACCGCATTAGACGTTCCTACAATCACCATGGTGGCAAAAAGGATGTAGGCCCAGCCAAGATCAAGTTCTACTTTTTTCAAAAAAGGAACGCTCACCTGGGTATCGAAATCGGCACGTGCATAAAGAAGCCCACCTACGAGCAACCCGATGGCCACCTGGATCACAATCTTGGTTCGTCCTGGGAGCCCCTTGCTTTCCTTCCTAATCTGCATCAGGTAGTCATCTACGAACCCGATAGCGCCATAGCTAATCGTCACAAGGAGTACGATCCACACAAAGAAATTGGTCAGGTCGGCCCAAAGAAGTGTAGCTGTCACAATGGCAAAGAGGATCAACAGCCCACCCATGGTCGGCGTGCCAGTCTTGGTCTTGTGAGCTGGAGGACCGTCTGTTCTCACATATTGGCCTATCCGCCGAGCTGTAAGTTTTCTTATCACCCATGGCCCTAACAACCAACAGATCAAAAAGGCGGTGAGGCTGGCATAAATGCTCCGAAATGTAATGTAGCGAAATACATTAAATGCCGAAAAAGTTATATGGAGCGGATACAGTAAGTGATAAAGCATGTCGGGTTCGTTATTCCTTATTTGTTATTCGTCTGCCGCAGCTCGTCACGGTTGACGTCCCATGGTTGCCGAAACGAACGGCGTTTCACAATTCACGTTTTCCGATCTCCGAGCGCAGTCCTTGAACCACCTTTTCCATGGCCATAAGGCGGGATCCCTTCACCAAGATCCAGTCGCCGGGTCCCAGTCGACCCTTAAGGACTTCCACGATCTGTTCCTGTGTTCCGATAAAGATTTTTCGATGGTCCATACCTGCCCCTGCGGCACCTTCGGCCACTGTACTTGCAAACTCACCTGTGACATAAAGGCCTGCCATGCCGGTGCGGCTCGCCAAGATGCCAATCTCCTTGTGGGCGTCTCGGGCGTGGGGCCCAAGTTCTAGCATATCACCCATAATCAAGATACCTCTGCCGTTGCCCTTTAGGGAGCGCAGCGTCTCAATCGCTACGGCCACAGATCCCGGATTGGCATTATAGGTGTCATCGATCAGGTGAATGCCCCCAGGAAGTGTTGAGATCTCCATACGCCCTGGGAGCGGGACAGTGCTTTCCAGGCCTTTTTTTACCTCCTCTATTGAAAGGCCAAGTCGATACCCTACAGCTGATGCAGCGAGAGCATTATAAATGGCACCCTTGCCGGGAATCTTTAAGTACACACGTACCGACTCGTCATACCAGCAAAGATCAAAGGAAGAACCTGAACGGGTCTGTGATACCGGGGTTCCCCATACTTCAGCTGAACTGTAAATCCCAAAGGACACCACGCGTCCGTCAAACTGCTCCGCCAGCCTGCAAACCCTCTGGTCATCAATATTTAACACTGCTGTGCCCTGTTCCCCCAGCCCCTCAAGGAGTTCACCTTTGGCCTTGATGACCCCATCGATATCTTTCACACCCTCCAGATGACCAGCTTCTATATTGGTAATCACACCCAGGTCAGGATGAGCGATTTCAGAAAGTCGGCGGATTTCACCTGCCCGATTCATGGCAAGTTCAAGCACAGCCCATTCATGGCTGTCGTTCAAGCCCAACAGGGTGAGGGGTAATCCAACCAGGTTGTTGAAGTTGCCTGGCGTCTTTAACACCTCAAAGGCTTGGCCCAGCACTGAAGCTGTCATCTCCTTGGTCGTGGTTTTACCATTGGTACCGGTTATGGCGACCACCGAAACCTGGCTCTGTCGGCGATGAAAGGCAGCCAAGTCCCCAAGAGCCCTTAGGGTATCTGGCACAGCAATCCAGAGTTCCTCACCCCTGGGCACGGGGGATGCCATGCTGAAATAGTCCTCAGCCACCAGCACACCCAAGGCCCCCTTGGCAAGGGCCTCCCCCAAAAAGTTGTGTCCATCATGCTTTTGTCCTGCAATGGCTACGAAAAGATCGCCTGCATTGATAGTCCGGGAATCAATGGAAATACCCTGAAATCGAATCTCCTCGTCCCCATATACCAAGCGCCCACCTGTCGCCTGCAAGACATCTGAAGCGTTCCAGGTCCTTGAGTCATTAGTCATTGGTCATTAGTCATCAGTAAAAGTGAACTAAAGTGAGCTAAAGTTAAAGCCCTTAATTCCCAACTTACTCAATTCCAAAATCGAAAATTACTGCCTACTGCCTACTGCTTACTGCCAACTTCTCCAGCACCCGCCTCGCCTCTACCCTGTCATCAAAGGGGACGGTCTTTTCACCTATGACCTGATAGGTCTCATGTCCCTTGCCAGCGATAAGGACTGTGTCCCCAGCTGTGGCCGCACCAAGCCCCAATGCAATAGCCTTCCTGCGATCTGGCTCCACAGCATAGCCTCGAGGGCCAAATCCCTTTCCCAATTCATGGAGTTCATATTGGTGACTTTGCACAGCAGCGATCCCTTCGACAATACCAGCCAGTATGACCTCGGGTGCCTCGGTACGCGGGTTATCAGAAGTCACCACGACAAGATCACTGAGCCTGCCTGCAATCGTGCCCATCATGGGGCGTTTATCTTGATCCCGATCTCCTCCACAACCGAATACAGTGATCACACGGCCAGATGTGAGTCCTCGCAGAACAGTCAACACATTTTCTAGGGCGCCCGGCGTATGGGCATAGTCGACAAAGACCGAAAGCCCCAGGCCATTGGCCACGCACTCAAGCCGGCCAGGCACCCCCTGAAGATCCCTGATCCCTTTTTGAATGATCTGTGTGGGTATCCCAAGTGCCATTGCCACACCCGTGGCAGACAGGATGTTGTTTACATTGTGGTTCCCTACCAGAGAAGAGGTGAATTCAAAATCACCCTTGGGGGTTCGCACCCTACCTGAAGTACCCGCTACGGTGAAGTTGATATTTTGAGCCCGGATTTCGCACTCGTCTGAAAGTCCCACACGCAAGCATGGAACCGAGATCTCGGTGAACAACTCCCTGCCCCTGGGGTCATCCCAATTAATAACAGCAGTGGCCCGTCCCTGCTTTGACCCTACCCCCAGGTGCTCCACACAAAGCCGCCTTTTGCACTGCCAATAGGTTTCCATGTCCCCGTGATAGTCGAGGTGGTCCCTCGAAAAATTGGTAAAAATCCCCACATCGAACTCGCAGAAGGCCACACGGTGAAGATCAAGGGCATGGGATGACACTTCAAGAACCACGTGGGTTGTGCCGCTGTCGGCCATCCTGCGCAGCATCCGCATAAGATCAAGGGACTCGGGTGTGGTCACTTGACTGGTAAAAGTTTCCCTTCCAAATCGGTAGTTGATGGTGCCAATAACGCCAACTTTAAAGCCCGCAGCATTCAATATGGACTCTATCAAATATGCCGTTGTGGTCTTGCCGTTGGTACCCGTAATGCCGATCATACAAAGCTCGCGGGACGGATCTCCGTAAAATGCTGACGAAATGGCGGCCAGTGCCCGCCGGACGTCTTCAACCTGAGCCATACTGATCCATGGCGGCCCAGACCATAGCTTTTCTGTGACAATAGCAACGGCTCCCTTTTCGATTGCCTCTTCAATGTAGGTGTATCCATCGTAGCGCTGGCCCTGAATCGCCACAAAGAGCCCTCCGGGAGTCACAGTTCGCGAATCATAGTGGATGGAATCGATGATCTGGTCTTCAAATCCAACCAAACGCCTAACCGCCACAGCCTCCAAAAGAACACCTAGCTTCACCCCATCGTCGCAGCCTCCCGGGAGGCACTGAAAGACCCCCCTGCCCGCTGAGGGGCCTCCTGTTTGGAATTATCTCGGCCAAACTCTGTGGAGTCAGGGATGACCAGTTCAGGAGGAATCTTCAAATACCGAAGCGTTTCTTTGGCGATACGCCTGAACACCGGAGCGGCCACCACACCACCGTAATAGTCTTTCCGAGGTTCATCAATGACCACTAGAACGACAATCTCCGGATTTTCAGCAGGCACAAATCCTACAAATGAAGCGATATATTTGTCCTCTGCATAACCACATCCTGTGGGATCGGCCTTTTGGGCCGTACCAGTCTTTCCAGCAACCCTGTAATCCCTCAGGGCTGCCCGAACACCTGTACCCCCCTTTTCCACTGTTCTTTCCAGCATATGGGTTAAGCAACGGGCATTTTGAGGTGAAATGACCTGTCGTAGCGCAGTGGGCCCAAAGCGCTGTACGATGCGGCCCTGCGCATCTGTCATGCACTGCACTAAATACGGCTTCATCAGGAGCCCGTCATTGGCTATGGCGCAAACCGCGGCCCCAAACTGCAGGGCCGACACGGAAACGCCCTGTCCAAAACAGATTGCCCCAGCATCGATCTCAGACCAGCCTCCGACGGGGAGTAAGCTGCCTCGAGTCTCGCTGGGAAAGTCAATGCCAAACCTATGTCCAAAACCGAATTCCTTGAGTTTGTGGTAGAGGTATGCTGGTCCAATCTTTTCGCCCACCTTGGCAGCGCCAATGTTGCTAGAGTATTTCACAATATCCTGAAGCGAAAGCCTCTCATGGGGAGAAACGTCATGCACGACATTCTTACCAATCCGATAGGCACCCCCCTCGCAGTCAAATTCTGAACTGGGCTCGCAGAGTCCCGACTCCAGAGCTGCCGCGGCTAAGAATATCTTGAAGGTAGAGCCCGGTTCAAAGGCGTCTACGATCGCACGGTTTCGCCACAACCAGGGTTCGTATTGGGCAAAGATATTCGGATTAAATCGTGGGACGTGGGCCATGGCCAGGATTGCGCCGGTTCTGGGAACCATGACCAGCGCTATGCCTGACTTGGCAGAAAACGCCTTTACCCCTTCAGCTAGGGCCTGCTCAGCAATATATTGAACATTTTTATCAATGTTCAAAATCAGGTTATGCCCTGCCTCGCCCTCAGGAGAGGTCTCTTCTGACATAAAACCCCGGCCAAGGGCATCGCTTAGGACTGTCCGGCTTCTTTTACAGCCTTTTAAAAAGGCGTCATAGTAGAATTCCAGACCCTCCAAACCCCTGCCGTCCATCCCACAAAACCCTATGACCTGTGAAGCCAGGCCTTTCAAAGGATAGAATCGGCGGCTTTCTCTGACAAAGTCAACGCCATCAAGCTTTAATGCTCTAACTGCCGAGACCTCTGTTGGGTCTGCATGCCGCTTGATCCAGACAAATCTCTTGTCAGACGTTAACTGCTGCAAGAGATGCTCTTGCTCCAGGTTTAAGACTCGCGCCAGGCTCGAGGCCGTGTTTTCTGGAGAGCAAATCTGTCTCGGATAGGCGCAGACGGAAGCGACGTCGATGCTTACCGCTAGTTCCGCGTAGTTTCGGTCATAGATGGTGCCCCGTTTTGGCCTGTTGTAAGAGATCTTTTCGTACTGACCTGCAGCCTTGGTGTGAAGCTGCTTGCCGTCAAGGACTTGCAACTGAAAAGCCCGACCTACCACGAGGCCGAAGCAAACGCCCAAAACAGTCCCCACCACCATGATCCGGAACCGAATCCACTTGAAGGAATTCGATCTCTTTGTGCTTCGGGTCATCACGGGATCACCTTGACCTGTCTTGGGTCGGGCATGACTAAACCTCGTTTCTGGGCTATGCGGATGATACGCTCAGGGGATCTCAAACGAGCCTCCTCTATCTGTAGCTTCCTGTGAACTTCCATCAAGCGCTGGTGCTCTTTGACAACTTCATTAATTTCATACCCGGTTCGCACGTACTGCACCCGACACCAGGTATACACGAGAAGTTCTGCTATAAAGATCACCATAAGTGGAATCCATAAGGCTATCATAGGGTATCGCCCCTTGGAAGCTTTCCCCTTTTTCATTGTCCCTCCTCTCCAAGCCGTTCGACCGCCCGCAACTTAGCGCTTCGAGCCATAGGGTTTTCCTGAACCTCTGCTGGATTGGGTCGCACCGGCTTCTTCGTCAGGATACGCACTTGGGGTATCTTTCCGCACACACACTTCGGGAAGTCAGGTGGGCAGGTACACCCCCGAGCAAGAGCTCTGAAGCGCTCTTTGACAATACGGTCTTCCAATGAGTGGAATGACAGGATGCAAAGCCGCCCTCCCGGATTGAGGAGATTGGGTGCCACATCCAAAAATTTCTTCAAGCTGTCCAGTTCCTGGTTCACTGCGATCCTTATGGCTTGAAATGTCCGTGTGGCAGGATGGATTCGCCGGTGACGGTACCAAGCCGGAACCGCCTTCTTGACAATCTCGGCCAATCGCAAGCTTGACCGAATCGCGTGCTGGCGGCGGGCATGCACAATACATTTTGCAATGCGACCGGCCCAGGGCTCCTCTCCATACCGGGCTATAAGATCTGCAAGATCCTTTTCCGATAGCCTGTTTAGAAGTGCCTCGGCCGTGTCGCCCTGCTCTGAATTCATACGCATATCCAAGGACTCGTCCCGCATGAAGCTGAAACCCCGACCGCTTTCTTCCAGTTGATAGAGTGAAAGCCCCAAATCGAGCAAAATCCCATCCACCCCCGTCGTACGTAACCGTGAAAGGATTTGTGGGAGGTGGGTAAAGTTATCGTGAAAGATTTGGATATTGGGTTGAAGAAGGGATTTCCGGGTATAGGCAATCGCATCTGGATCTCGATCGATGCCGATGAGATGGCCATTTGGACCGATGGCTTGCAAAATAGCTTGGGCATGGCCACCCCCCCCTAAGGTACCATCCACATATGTCTTGCCAGGCGAGCAGTTTAGATAGTCAATGACCTCTTTGACCATGACGGGGACATGGCGATATCGCATGGCCCTCTCACATTAAAGTCCCAGTTCAGCGACCTCGTTCCTCACATCCTCGTTCTTGATATCATTCTGAAGTCTCGCATCCTCCTCCATCCAGCTTTCCTTTGCCCATATCTCAAAATGATCAAGCACCCCTACAAGCACGATCTCTTTGTTTAGACCAGCATACTGCCGAAGGCTTGGTGGAATCAGAATGCGAGCCTGCTTATCGAGGAAACACTCATGGGCACCACCTATGAAAATCCGCCGGAAACGCCGCATATTTTCACTCTTCACAGATAGGTTGAGGATACGCTCTTCAATCTTTCGCCATTGTTCAAAGGTATAACAAAACAGGGCCCCATCCATCTTTGAAACCATAACCCCGTCCACGCTACTCTGCTTCAACACATCCCGAAAACGGGCCGGAATAATTAATCGCCCTTTGGCATCAAGGTTATGAAATGAGCTGCCCCGAAACATCTCTTGACCACCTCTACATACATCCACTTTAACCCACTATCTGGCCTAATATCGACTTAAAAATACAATGTCAAGGAAAAAATGGAATTACAATGATTATTTTTATGAATAATTAATGGAATTTAAAATTTAAACAAATGAATGGCCTTTGGTGGTTTTTTGTGGAGCATCCTAAAACCCAACATATAGTGGTCTTGCCTATGAAGATATACGATATGAGCGGCATTCAGCGCTGTTTCATCCTCTAATTCATAATTACGGTGAGGTATTTCAGGTCGTATTGATTCACCATGAAGACACTAAGGTCACAGAGAGCTTTGTCTTTTTTCCCCATCGGAAAACGGCAATGGACAAAAACAACCTGCCCTCACAAGGAAAACATGGTCTTTGCTCCGCCTGCCCAGACTGATGCTTTTCCTTTGCCGCCGTCTCCCGGCAAACGAAAAAATGACACCTCCGCGTTCTCCGTGCCTCTGTAATGAACACATGTTCTGGCCGAAAATCTTTAAATTTTCTTCACTTTACTAAGCTGTTACTATATTTATGAAAACATGCACGGAGGATTAGAGGGTGGGAGCTGCAAACATGACAGACAAAAGCCGTTAAACTATGGGCGGCGATGTTGATATCGTCGTACCATCCGATTGTGCTCACGTAGGGTGCGGGAAAAGTGGTGGGAGCCGTCATTTCTGGATACAAAGTACAGATAGGGTTGATCAGATGGATAAAGGACCGCCTCAATGGAAGCTCGGCCAGGGTTAGCAATGGGGCCCGGCGGGAGTCCCATAATTTGGTAAGTATTATAAGGGGTCACGGTCTGGAGATCCTTGCGAGTCAAGTTCCCATCAAAGTCCTTAATGCCGTAGATGACTGTCGGATCGCTTTCAAGGCGCATCCTCCGTTTGAGCCGATTGAGAAACACAGCCGAAATAAGGGGTCGTTCTTCCGGTTTTGCTGTCTCCTTTTCAACGATAGAGGCCAGTGTCACTACCTGATGGGTGGTAAGACCTATGGCACGAGCCCGCTTGGTCCAAGCAGGCGTGAAGACAGAACGAAAGTGGGCTACCATCTTTCTTATGACCTGCTTTGGCGTAACGCCTTTTGGGAAATAATAGGTTTCCGGAAAGAGATAGCCTTCAAAGGTATTCCCCTCAAGGCCAAGCGCCTTCACCAAGCCCCGATCACAAGCCGCCCGCAAAAAGGCATCCCGAGATACCAACCCTGCTGTCTCAAGGATCCGGGCGATTTGCACCAGTGTGGCTCCCTCCGGGATCACCACTTTGTGCAGGAGGATTTCGCCACGGACCAGGGTATCCAGGATGGTCCACGGCGACATGGAGGTTTGAAGAACGTATTCTCCTGCCTGAATCCGCCTGTCGTCCCCCCTAAGCCGAACAAGCCATCGAAATTTTGTGGGGTGCCGTACCAGGCCAACCTTTTGAAGCTGAGTAACAGTCTCGGAAAAGCCCTGTCCGGGTTTTATCCACACAACAATGGTGGTATTGGTAGCACTTGTAGGGGTAACCGCGTACTGATAGAGCATAAACCCCGCACCTGCAGCTGCAAGGAAGACAAGAAGAGCCACAAAGAGTATGATGTTTGCCGGTTTCACAACCCTCCCTTTGTATCAACAACATATGCGAAATGTTTACCCCGAGTCAAGGCACAACAGCGCGTGGACGAGACGTTCGGCTGACCATACGTACGTACAGACCGTTGTCTGAACAAAATTGCCTTGAGCGATGATTGAAACAGCTTCTCAAGTTTCAGCCCTCTTTTGGGAGTTGCTCACCTCATGCCCTGTGCACGGCTATTTGGGCAACAGTCTGTTTACTTTTGAACCTTTAAGAGAAATATGATAAAAAAATACGCTTAATCGGCTCAATGGGCCTCGGGATTATCCATGAGAATCATACTGTTTGCCGGAAAAGGTGGCGTTGGCAAAACAAGCATTTCGGCTGCAAGTGGCGTGGCCTGTGCGAAAAAAGGCCTCAAGACCCTCATTATGTCTCTTGATGCTGCCCACAGTCTGGTTGACTCCTTTGACCTTGACAAGACCCTCATGGACAGAAATAGGGGAAAACCTCTCCGGGTGGCCAAGAATCTATCCATCCAGGAGGTAGATGTCCAGGAAGAGATTACTAAGAACTGGGGGGACGTACATAAGTACATCAGCACCCTTTTGAATATCTCGGGCATTGACGAGGTGCTGGCCGAGGAACTTGCCATCTTGCCTGGCATGGAAGAGGTAAGTTCACTCTTGTACATCAATCGCTACGTGGCGCAGAAGCGCTACGATGTTATCCTGCTTGACTGTGCGCCTACGGGGGAGTCGATTCGCTTTGTTAGCATCCCAACAAGCCTTGAATGGTACATGAAAAAACTCTTTAATGTTGAGCGCAGGATCGTCAAGGTGGCCCGGCCCATCACAAAGAGGCTCTATGAAGTGCCCCTTCCGGGAGATGAGTATTTCGCTAATATCCAGCGGCTCTTTGATCGACTGGAAGGCGTCGACAGTATCCTGTCAAATCCTAACATCACCACGGTGCGATTGATTACCAACCCTGAAAAAATCATCTTGAAAGAGACACAGCGAGCCTATATGTATTTTAGCCTCTACAAGATGTGCATAGATGCCATTGTTATTAATCGCATATTCCCTGATGCAGTTAACAATGGCTATTTTGCCCGCTGGAAAGAAACACAGGACCGCTACATCAAGGAGACCGAACAGCTCTTTAGCCCGATTCCTGTATTCAAGGTTCCCATGCTGAAGGATCAGGTGGTCGGCATGGGAGAACTTTCAAAACTCGCGATAGAAATCTACGGCGCCCGCAGCCCTGAAGAGATCCTGTATGCAGACACTCCTTACACTTTCAGAAAAGTAGGTAAGGATTACTTTCTGGACATCAAGATACCCTTCTTGACTAAAAAGGAGGTGGAGTTAAGCAAACGAAATGAGGAATTGATTGTTCGCATCGGTGGGTTTAAGCGGCACGTGTTGCTCCCGCGCAACATTGCTGCCAGGCAACCTTCGGGTGCAAAGATTGAACATGGCAAGGTTATCATCAAATTTGGAGGAAAACATGGCCCCTAAAAAAACAACCAAAAAAACAGCCAAACAAGAACAGGACTTTGTTTGTCCTTTGTGCCTGTTTGTTGGGTGCCTCAAGAACATGACCGAGAGAAAATCCGCCTTCTTCGAACACATGAATAACGCGCGTATTGAATTTCTTGAAGGCATCAAGTCCCTCATAGATGAACGGATTGAGGCTATTAAAAAGGGCACGGGGGACAAAAAGTCTAAGCTGACTAAAATCAAGGTCGAGGATTAACGCCCCAGTATTGCATTTTGAAGATTCCCAGCAGCAAGCCCTGTTGAATCATGTCTCTGGTGATAAGCGACTAATCTCAAATTCCTTAATCAGGTCGTATCATCATATTGATTCCAAGGTAACGATTCTACGGAGCAAGCTGCGGGGAATGCCATCTCTGGACATTTCCGATCTGATCTCGTGCCTTATATCGTTCGCCTTGAACAAAGGCATGATCAACTTCTCGGGGGGCGTGATGTATGCTCTTTTTGGTCTTGACATCTCACACGTTGTTAATTTATTATAATTTATGCTTAGACTGTTGCTAAGCAGTTGTCCGCTCACCCTTCAGAAAGCAAATTTAAAAGACCACCCACATCTACATTCCAACAATTTAGACAACAGCCTACTTACAATTAAGGGAGGTGACTAGTTTGAAAGGCACAAGAATGCATTTGTTTCTGATCTGTTTCCTTGTTTTTTTTGTTGCGGCCCTGGTAGGTCCGACCCCAAAAATCTCCATGGCCAAAGAGGCAAGTGCCAAAAACGAATGTGTTGGTTGCCATACCAACGTGAAAAAACTAATCCGTCTGAGCTGGGAGATCGAAAAGATCAGGCCAAAGCCGGACAAATCAGCAGAGACGGCCGGTGAAGGGTGAGGAGGCCCGCTGGCTCCGTTGGAGCCTTACGAAAAGATTTATGTCAACCCATCCTTCCTAAAGACCGACCATGGGGAAATAGCATGCGAGGCCTGTCATGGGGGGGACCCCAAAGATCCCAATTGGCAGACCGCCCATAAGGGAATCATAAGAGACATGACCTTCCCTGAGGCCGACAAGGTCTGCGGCGAATGCCACAAAGATATCGTGTCCACAGCCAAGAACAGCCTGCACTACACTCTGGCCCCCCTTGAAAAGGCTATTAAGGCCCGGGCTAACAAAAAGGACAAAGGAATCCTTAAGAAGGTTTGTCAAGCTAAGGAAAAGCACTGCAATGCCTGTCATGCAAGCTGCGGCCAGTGCCATGTCAGCCGTCCCGATTATGTCGAGGGCGGATTTCTGGCCGGGCACCTTTTTCAGAAAAAACCATCCATGGACACGACCTGTGCAAGCTGCCATGGCGGACGGGTCCACCGAGAATTTACCGGGGCAAATGATGAGTATCCCGCAGATGTTCATTACGACAAACAGGAGATGACATGCATGGACTGCCATACTGCAAAAGAAATGCATGCGGATGCCATGGATGTGGGCACCCGATTTGATCTCCCTGAGAGGCCGAGGTGCGAGAAGTGCCACCCGGACGTAATATCCGAAAAGCCCAAGACCAGTTCACACACGATTCACAGGAATAAGGTGGCCTGTCAGGTCTGTCATGCGGTGGCCAATAAGAACTGCTTCAATTGCCACGTGGGAACCGATAAAAAGGGGCTTCCTTATTTTAAGTCTGGGGAAACGAAGATGCTATTTAAAATAGGCCTCAATCCCCGCAAAACGAACGACAGACCTTATCACTATGTGGTCTTGCGGCACCCACCGGCTGATCCAGGACTGTTTGATTTTTACGTAAAGGACGGGTTGAGTGATTTCAATAAACTTCCCACATGGAAGTTAGATACACCGCACAACATTCAACGGATAACCCCGCAGAACAAGACCTGCAACAGCTGTCACGGCAATGCCTCACTTTTCCTCCAGAAAAAAGATGTGACTGGTTGGGAACAAAAAGCCAATGCCGGGGTCATCGTACCTGAGACTAAAATCCCCAGACCAATAAAGGATAGAGTCCAAAAATAACTTGACCATACAAGGATGGCCTGTTATGAGATTATGCCCAAAATGCTTATCTTTATTAACGCGGGGGTAAGCCAAGTACACATCAACAACGAAGGGGGGGATGAATGATATTGGTTTGGTGTTTTGGCCTTACGTCATTATTAGTCAATAGGAGGGGAAAAAATGAAACACATAGGTAAGACATTGTTACTATCACTGGCTCTGGTGTTTGTTTGTAGTGCTCTTGCGTTTGCGGGATATGCATATAAGGTAAACAAGCCTCACATTGGTGGTGATCTCACACCAATCCAGGCCCATGAGATGCTCATGAAAGACCCACAACACACCTTTCTGATAGATTGTAGAACCCGACCGGAATATCAAATGATTGGCCATCCCGAAGGGGCCTACAATATTCCCTTGAAATTCTGGACCGGTAAGATGGGTGATAAGAAATATGGGAAGGCGATGAATCCAAATTTCGGCAAGGACCTTCTGGCCCGGTTCAACCCCAAGACTGATACCCTGATATTTATATGTCGTAGTGGAAGCAGGAGTTGTATGGCATGCAATGAAGCCATCAAGGCGGGTTTTGCCGAAGACAAGGTGTTCAATGTAATGGGTGGTTTTGAAGGCGGCAAGATGAAATACAAACACAGCGCCTATTGCGGGAAGCGAACAGGGGGTAGTTGGCGCAACGAGGGTCTCCCCTGGACCTATCATATGGACAAAAAACTGGTCTACCAACCAGATCTCGCCAACTAAATTACCCGACAGCTATGTGAGGCAAGGGCCCATCTAGGCAACAGGATGGGCCTTTATCATAACGCGCCTATCTCTTGCAATTTCCACGGTTGACGCAGATGAAGAAGAGGTTGTGAAACACCTCACCTACCCCGTATAGCTACCGCAACAGGACGGGCAAGGCGGGGGGGGCTACCTTGGGGCAGCGCTTCGCATCCGGGGAACAGGCCGGTCAATATCATCCCTCCCCACGACCCCATGGTCTCGCCTTACAGCTTGCTTTTGGTTCCCTTTGCTTATCCCGATACTTTATCTTTCTTTTGATTCGAAGAGGTCATGTTTAGTAAGCGATTATAATAGAGTCAGTCTAGGGTTCAAAGAAAGTTTGAGGTCTTCATATAGATATGATATCTATGATAAAATCCCCTTTTTTTGAGAAGGGTGATCATACGGAAACAATCTCGAATTTTCCGTATTCGAAGAGGGCCTTGAAACCATAAGGGTCCTTATCTGAGGGGCACCATCGTAATCCAGCGCCAAGAAGGACATCTCTTTGGCTAACATGCGGGAAAATATGATTTTTTGGATCGGTACACTTCGCAAATATGAGCTTGTAGAAACGCTTATCTTAAGGGAGGTTTGAAAGCATGAAGATTCGCAGCATTGACGAGGTTGATCTCAAGGGAAAGCAGGTCCTGATCCGGGTGGATTTCAACGTCCCCTTAGATGAACAGGGGAATATCGCAGACGATACGCGTATTCGAAGTGTTTTATCGACCTTAAACCACGCTCTGGATGAAGGAGCAAAGGTGATTATTGCATCTCATCTCGGACGTCCCAAGGGACAGCGGGTTGAAAAATACTCTTTGGCGCCTTGCGCCCGGCGACTCAGTCGACTCCTCTCAAAAGAGGTACGTTTGGCCCCGGACTGCGTGGGCCCTGAGGTGGAAGAGATGGTCCAAAAGATGAAGCCCGGCGATGTCCTGTTATTGGAGAACCTTCGATTTCACAAGGCAGAGACCGACAACGACGCGGAGTTCGCCCGGGCCTTGGCCAGGCTGGCGGATGTGTACATCAACGATGGCTTTGCCGTGGCCCATCGGGTCAACGCCTCAGTCGTGGCCGTCACCAGTTTCGTCAAAGAGTGCTGCGCGGGTTTCCTGATGAAAAAGGAACTCCAGGCCTTCTCTCAGGTTTTGGAGAACCCCGGCCGGCCGCTGGTAGCCATCCTTGGCGGGGGCAAGGTTGCGGATAAAGTGGGAGCCGTATCTCATCTGGTCGACAAGGCTGACAAGGTCATTTTAGGCGGGGCCATTGCCTACACTTTTCTGAGGGCTCAGGGCATTGACACAGGGACCTCCTTGGTAGAGGGGGGGTTGATCCCTCAGGCGCAACAGATCCTGCAAAAAGCCCGCGAAAAACGTGTGAAGCTCTACCTCCCTGTGGACTGTGTGGTGGCCCAAGAAAAAAGTCCTAAGGCCCAAACCCTACTGCGACCCATTCAAGAGATCCCAGACGGGTGGATGGCCCTGGACATCGGTCCGGCTTCGGTTACGCTTTTCTCAGAGGTCTTGGAAAATGCGCGGACCATTGTGTGGAATGGTCCCATGGGGGTCTATGAGATGGACCCCTTCAGTCGGGGGACCTTTGGTCTGCTTCGAAAAGTGGCTAGCAGTTACGCCTTCACTGTGTTGGGGGGCGGGGATCTAGATGTGGCCGTGCATCGCACGGGTGAGGCATACAACATATCCTATATCTCCACGGGTGGCGGGGCCTTTGTGGCGCTTTTAGAGGGAAACACCCTCCCGGCTATCAAGGCATTGATGGCATGCGAAAAAGGGGAGGCTTAACCCCTGCGATGCCAATACTCGCAGGGAACCAAAAGTGGCCCATGACCCATTCCGAGGGCCCGGAAGGGATTTCCCATTGTGGCAGCCATAAGGATGGTCATTAATAATAAAAACTGGCTCAAAGCCAAGCAGACAATTTGCTCGTGAATTGCAGCCTTGTACGCTTGTAGATGTTCCTCTGTTCGTTGCCCTTTGGCATATATCAGCTCAGCTTTGCCAATTCACACCGCATTCTGGGCTGACGGTTTCAAGGAGTTGATTAAGGACAACCATGAGGTTTATTACGCCAACGATCTCGCCATTCCGGATGACCAGCTGCTGCCGAACACCTTCTTTAAACAGGACGAAGATGGCGTGGTTCATTTTATCATCTTCCTTCAATACCGGATGAACCGGGGACATGATGTCTTTTACTCTTTTGTGCGCCTCTTGCTTGACCAAGTCGAAAAAGCTGTTATGAAGCCACTGGTAGTGTTCTTGGAATTCACCTACCTGGTCGGCGACTTCCAGTACGCGTGAAGAGAGAACACGAGCGATGTGAAGCTCTGATTTTTTAGCACTTTCGGGCACCAGTCCCCTGATGAGGTCATACATGGACAACTTGCCTATAATCTTCCTGGATGCATCTGTCACAAAAAGCGTCTTGTGATAATTACTAATGGCACCCGCCTTAAGTTTCTCGTGATTTTTTTTCAAGATAGCCAAAGCATCACTTAACCGGGCCTCAACATCGATTTTATCGTACTCCTCGATAGGATTCATCATGTCCTTGACCAATTTTCCCATATTCTTATCCTCCTTTAATGAAAATTTCTGAGAATGATGACTTGAAAATGCACCGCGAGCGCTAACTCCGCAGCTTGCCCCGTAGAATTGTTACTTTGAGATCAAGATGATAATACAACCTGATTAAGGAACTTGAGATGAGTCGCTTATAACCAAAGACATGATTGAAGAACCCTGCTGCTGCAGCAAGCTGCAGGGAATCTTCGACCGTTTCGACCGTGAGGAAATTTACCATTTTTTGATTGTTTGCATCCCCTTGCTCCGCACGGACATGCAAACTTAAACAATGGCACTGCGTGCTTCTTTGTTTTGCGGCTTGCAGCCGCTCAACAAAGCCACCTGCTCAGCAGGTGGTTATTTAGGCGCTCGCTAACCCCCGAAGCCCACCGAAGCACTACCGTCAGGCAGAACCTACGTGGAATGCGCTCGCTATTGCGGTTCAACGGGGCTCGCTATAGGAAGCTTTAAGACCAACGGCTAAAATCGCCATACCGAGACTTCCATGTACATCATTTCACATTCCACCCAGGATTTCAAGGTATTTTTTTGCGGGGAGATGGAGGGTTAATAAATTTTGGTAAAATTCGAGATAGGCCTTCTTCGTACATTGGGGTTAAAAATGAATCCCAAGGGTCAAAAAATTGAAATGATGACCCAGGTCAAAAAACCAAAACCCCCCCTTCTGTGTTATAAAGCGTTTTTTTGTCACTCGTTTCAAGATTCTCATTAGGAGGTGGTTTCAAAACCCTTTTTCTCGTTTGTTTGCCCATTTTTGACCGGCTCGCTAAAGGGTTTTGAAACCGGCCACATCTGAAACTTTAAACATTTTTCCCAGCTTTAGTCTCTGTGAAGTATCTGGATCTGTGTTCGTCATTTCGATAGAAATACTTTTATAGCATTGGCCGAAAACGAGATTCAATGAGGATTAGTGACCTTTGGGACTAATGCCAGGCTCTAAGGGCGTAAAACCGCTCTCCCTGTCCCTGACGCGAGCCGCCTTTGCATCCAGGATTTCATAAAGGATGACTTCGCCCACCAGCCAGGTTTTAACGCCTGGCCTTAAACACCCGCTCATGGTTTGTCCCGACCGTCCGAGAGCAGCGTGGATGTGCAAGATCGGCTGGCCGTCTTCCCCAGGAGCGAGGACTCCAACCCCGATCACCTCATGGGCGCCATCAACAGGTAGCAGCATCGGATCCGGTGGTCTTTCATTTGAACGTCGTGGGCCAACCACGACCTGCCCCCCTCCGACGCCACCTACCAGGACAACGTGGCCCACGGACACACCATTCTCTTGCGCAAAACGCTCAATGCATTCGGGAACCACATCGCCATCCTCAAGCCGTATTACGAAAATCCGGCCGATATGTCCTTCACTTGACTTCATATCCAACCTCCTCGCTTTTTGTCGATTAGCGTCACAGTGTTTTATCCACCCCAAAGCAGTATACACCAGGCAAAACTCTCACGACAATCGTCGCACTCGTGAGAGATGCCTACATGGACAGGGAGCTTCAAAAGCCCCTTCCGGCGAAAGCCCTGCTCAGTCGCGACCTGCGGCGGGCGACCAGAGATAGTAGAAACCGGTGCGCAGAGAGGTCATGGCGTGTGGCAGGCCTAAATCAATGAGGGGTAATCTTCTTCCGCTGTACTGAGTCGTGGCGGTGTTGTAGAGGTTGTCGTCCGGGTATTCGGTACGGCGGTAGACCACGACTTTCGAGTCTTCCGGCAGTTCAGCTAGCTTCTTGGCCTGCAAGACCGCATCGTTTAAGTATCCGATTTTATCCACAAGCCCCAGTTGCAGGGCTTCCTTTGCGAGGTAGATGCGGGCAGTGGAGATGTCGGCCAAAGTCTTTTGATCGAGTTTGCGGTGCTTGGCTACGAGGTTTATGAATCTCCTGCCCAAGTCGTCGGTCAAGGCCTGGAGAATCTTTTGTTCCTCTTGGGTGGTTTGCCGGAAGGGAGAGCCCATGTCTTTGTTTTTACCGGACTTGTTTACTTTGATATCCAAGCCGATTTTTCCCATAAGGCTGGTCACTTTAGGCCGCATGAAGATGACACCTATGGAGCCTGTGACCGTGGTGGGGTGGGCCAGGATGAAATCGGCCGGAAGGGAGATATAATAGCCGCCTGAAGCGGCCACATCCATCATGGCAACGACCACCTTGGCCCCCGTCCTCTCCTTGAAGGCCATGATTTCGTGATAGAGAACGTCGCTTGCGGTGGTGGAGCCGCCGGGTGAGTCGATTTTCAAGAGAACCGCCCTGACTTCCTCGTCTTTTTCAGCCAGCCTAAGCTGGGAGACGATCTCCTGGACCATGCTCGGCCTGGTGCGCAGGAACCGCTCCCTCGGAGCGTCCGAGATGATCCCTCTTATGGGGATGACCAGCACCTTGCCCTTTTCCGTACCTTGGAGTGTGAACTCCTGAAGCGGTTCCGTGGCGTCGGGAAAGAGTTTTACCTTAGGAGCCGCGCAACCGTTCCCAAGAAGCGCAGCGACCGCGAGAATGATAAAAAGATACGTCCGCATCATCATACATCTCCAGAAATTCTTCATAGATAGTCCAAAAATCTTCCATTTTCATTCTTTTTTCCATTGCATTGATTTTACCTGGATTATCTCAAAAAAAGAGAAGTTGAGAGATCTACCATTAACAATGCTGGTGGAATTAGATTTCCTGGCGTTAAAAACCGTTACAAAGAAAGCAGGCGAAGACTGCTGCAAAAAACTTTTTCACGCCTTTGAATTCACCTTGATGTGCCAGGGCTCAAAGCGCACTCCAAGCAGGTTGTCCTGGGGATAGCGGAGGGCGATGTAGCCGAGGTCCACAAGCTTCCTGTATACCTCCGTGGTGGTAAAGCGCTCCGTGAAGTTAGCGGCCCCGAAGCCTGCCTGCCCCACATCAAAATCGCCGACGCCATGGAAGGAATAGCCGGGTGGGGCGAGTGAGCGGGAGGCCATGGAGAGATTGCCCTTGCTTTTGTAAGCCTTATTCAAAAACAGCAGAAACTGCTTGATGACACTGCGCACCCCGGAAGTCAGGATGACCTGATCGCCCATGTCCTGCTTGATTTTCTTGTAGGTCTCAAGGGGCAGGCCCTTATAGAGGTAGTTGCCGGTGTAAGGGACCTTGACCACTTTCCGTCTCTGAATCCGGTCGGTGAGATTTTTCAGGGGCTTTTCGCCGAAAAAACCGTAGAGGGCGGCACCTTCATAGAAGATCATCTCCAGAAAATCCAGTTCCGCCTTGGGGAACTGGCCTACCTGGGAGTAGTTACGGGCAATTTTGAGCGCATCGTCAAAGTCTAACAGGTAGAAATTGCCATGCCCTACGGTCCGCTGGAGGCGCTTGAGCCGCTTTACAGAGGATTCTAAAAGCCGGTATCTTTTCCGGTCAAGGTAGAAGTCCCCCTCGTGATGTTCGTCGAAGTGCTGCATCTTGTGGAGGTAGTCCTTGATATGATCATCGTAGTCTCTCGGCGGGGTAGCAGGGGGAATTTTTACGATCTCCGCAAACACCTCTGGAGCGAGCCCCGCTACGATGACGCCTGCGATTATAGCCTTCAGAAAGTGTCTTCTTTTCATCTTCTTTCAACCGAATGGTGGTTTTGGCTTCAAGAAGTGCTTAAGTATCTTTCTTATGACCTACTGATCTTCAATGAATCTGAATCTATCATCTGCCAGATTAAATCCCGATCATCACACTTAATCACACTGGTCATTCGCTAAAACCAACAAATTATCTCCCGGCCTGGTCAACACGCTCCCTGATACACGCGACCAGCGTCTCAAGCTCACTTTTCTCTAACTGCAGCAGGAAACTTAGATCAACTTCAGTCTTTAAAATCCCCTGAATGATTGCACTCAACTTCTCTCTAGTCATAATATTTCCAAATAATACAAATCCATTCTAATGTCAATCAATTCAATAAGGTAACTTGGGTTACAACCTTGAAAAGAAATCCGAAAGGCGCACCTCATGAGCATGATGGAATATTTGCAGGCCCCCCAATGGTCGAGGCCTTGGACAAGATCAAAGACTTGTCGAGACTGCGTGGTTTTTGATGACGCCCGCCTGAAAAGTGTACGCAATTTTTGGACAGCGGGATGCCAAAAAGTTGACAGACAACCCGATTTTCAATAGGGCCCGAACCCTCCCCTTGGAGCTTACGTAGAGAATGTCACTCATAGCCCTACTATAAATATCATTGGATTTACATGGATATTAGGGGGCCTATCCATGATATTTTATTTTGGCATTAATCTTGCTATAAAATCTTTAAAAAAAACCGTAAGATAGCCAAAAACAAAGACTTAGGATAAGCTGATAAGCTGAGAGGGGGAATGCATGAAAGAATATGCCGTGACCAACCAACAAGTGGAAAGAAGAGTTGAACATAGAAAACAGGTAGATCACTATTACAGCGTAGAGTTTTCAATCAATGGACTCGAAGCCCCTTATCAATTCAAGATCCGGAACATCGCTTCAACGTCCATGTGTGTTTTGGTCAAGGAAGGTTCAGATATTTTGCCTCGGTTAAAGGTGGGGGACACATTGAATGTAAAATACTATTCGGCTGATTCACTCCATCCGCCTGAGTATCTGGAGACAGCGATTCGACATATCACCAAAAATGATCAAGGACGATTTAAAGGTCATTATTTGGTGGGCTTGGAGATTTTAGAAAGCCAAAACTAAAAAAAGCTTTGTTTTCATACGCAGCGAGCTTTGCATCCTCCGCGGTAAGTAAAAATAAACACACAAAACCCCAAAAATATAAAGGTGTACAGAGAAAGGTAGTCACATGCTGACAATCATAGCAAAGGTTTGGAGGCTTATCACCCCTGTAATCTTAGGGTTGTGTTTAATGGGTCAGACAAGCTGGGCCGCAAAGGCCTATGTGACGGATACGTTTAGAATCAGCCTGCGTAGGGGGCCCAGTATTGAAAACAAAATCCTCAAATTTCTTCCTTCAGGTCTGCCTGTAAAGGTTCTGGAATCTCAAGGCGGTTGGAGTCGTGTTCACGTCTTGGAAAATGAGCAGGGCATCTTGGAGGGGTGGGTCCTGAGTCGCTATCTGATTACACGTCTGCCATGGGAGGAACAGGCCAAATCTTTAAAGCAGGAAAATGCTCAACTCAAAGAAAAGATAGTCCGCATTGAAAAATGGGGGGAAGCTGTCCGTCAGGAACTTGGACTCACAAGAGAACTGAAAGAAAATTATGAAGTAACACTGAAAGCTATTCAAACATTGACCAAGGAAAATGAGCGCTTGAGGTCTTCCCGAAGGAGCAAATGGTTTGCTATGGGTGCCTTGGTTCTATTCTTTGGCTTGATGATCGGCCTGGTGTTGGGAAAACCACAAAGAAGGCTCAAATCATCATATTATCTATAGATCCTCTCACCTTACTAACTGAACCGAATGTTATTTAGATGCGACTCGATGATACTTACATAAGCCATCTGTTTAGCATCTAATCGGGTGTCTTTTAGGGTTTGAACGTAGGGTAAAACCAGTTCCTTCACATTTGACAGAACCTTTTCTTCAAGCTCGGTCTTGTCTTCC